>Ga0098061_1001256_pt1 | contig 12301 bp, 11 predicted proteins | sample 22_taG_FD_92579 | JGI IMG/M metagenome (GOLD analysis project Ga0098061, IMG submission 92579) | Marine viral communities from the Subarctic Pacific Ocean - 22_ETSP_OMZ_AT15343 metaG | ecosystem: Environmental > Aquatic > Marine > Oceanic | place: Subarctic Pacific Ocean | collected 2015-01-20 | reverse complement strand
CTCTGCTTGACTTAAATTTGGAAATAATTTTTTAAATACTCCATTATCAGTATCTCTTGTACTATCACATATTACCCAATCAGATGTGGTGTTTGTTCTTTTAACCATAACAAAAGCAGGTTTAAATCCAGTATAAACAAATGTTCCCTCTTCAACCCCAGTTCCAGTATAAGAAGCAAACTTGCTAAAACCAGTTTTCTCTGCGAAGCAGTAGGCTATAAAATCAGAACCACTTTTATTAACACCATTACCATCATTTATGTTAAAAACTGTAGATGTTGGAAATCCATTAAATATATTTGTACCACCAGAATTACCTGTAGAATCAGTTGAGTTTAATCTATTATAATAAGTTCCAGAAGCAAAGCTTGTATGCTGTGTCCACCAACCTTCAGTAGAAACATCTCTATTTTTTATAATTACCATTGATGGTGATGCTCCAAGACCATGACCAACAGTTTGGCTTGTAGAACCATTTCCTGTATAAGACACAATACTAAAACCACTTGTAGTATTAGCACTAACAGTAGAGTTTATTGAACCATCTGTGTTAGCTGAACCTGTACCATTTGCTTTCCAAGCCCAACCTACATAAGTAGAACCAGAAGCAGATATAATTCCATCAGAACCACCCATACTCCAACCATCATTATCAAAAGAAGTTAATGAGCCACTTCTTGTGCTTTCTGCTGAAGTTGCATTTGAACTTAAAGTTTTTGTTGCACCTCTTACTGCATCAAATAATCCATGATTTTCAGAACCACTTCTTTTTTTAGCCCAGACAAAATCTGGTTTAAAATTTAAAGTAGATACATCTGTTGCACCACCTGTGTATGTAGTTGTTTCAAAATGTTCCTTACTTTTATCTATATTTGTATAAGCCATTATGAGTTTAATCCTTTTGTTGATAAAGCAGTAAAGCCAGTTGGTACATCATATTCAAATATTCCATTTCCACTTGCGTTAGTTCCTGCACTAGATACTGCTGTTGTTCCGAAGTAGCCATTGCCAAAATTCCATTCTGATGTTGCATAATCTCCACTTGAAAAATCTGCTGCACAGAAAAACATTTCTCCATGATTAAAGTAAGCAGAAGTTGATGTTGCTGCAATTATAGAACCTGTACCAGTAGAACCACTTGTAGGGTCGCCTGATTTAAAGTATGTACCATTTTTATGTATATACCAATGTTTATTATCTAAATCTAAAGCAAAACCAAAAATATCTCCATCAGCTCCACCTTGTATTCCTGTAGTATAATTTGCACCATCATATTTTATTTCTGTATTAACTTCTAAATAAAGCAAAGCACTTTGATTTGAGTTTGCGTATGGTTCATTTGTAGCTTTAAAAATATTTGCATTACATATTCCTGTTAATAATCTATTTCCACCACCTTGTTTATATTCACAATAATATTTTCCAGAAGTTGCACCTAAAGAAGTTAAAAATAAACCTTGTCTAGCATTGTTATCGCTTGGTGTGTAAAAAGTAGTATTACCATTAGCCATAAAATCACTTGGTGTACTTGTTGTTTTACCATGTTTAGCTAAAGGATTAAATGTAGCAAAAACATTGCTTGGACAATCTTCTGTTTTTGTAAGTGTACCACCTGCAACTGTCCAGTTATTACTATTACCAGATTGGTCTGTTACTGAATTACCATCTTTTAAAATAAAGAAACCATTAGTTCCATAAGTTACAGAAACATCAGTTTTAATTTTCCATTCCCCAGTTGTTGAATCTTCTTCACCAAATGCTGATGCGTCATAAGCTGTTCCATCACAGTAATGAAAATGTGACATACAACCACTAAAAGCATCACCACCTTGAGCATTAGCACCTATTGAATGGGTTTCTGAACTACTGCTCCAATGAGTTTCATAGTTTTGTGCAGGATAACTTGAAGTTGAAAAATCAGTAACTTGCGAACCATTAACATAAAATTTTATCCTATCACTTGCAGTTGATTGTGTAGTGTCAAAAGCTACTACAAAATGATACCAAGCATTAGTATCTCTAAATTTTTGAGAAGGTATTAATTGAAATTTATCAACTGAATTATCAGCACCATTAATTCTTAAATGAGGGTTTCCATCAATAGTGAAAAAATTTCCACTACCCCCAGGTGGTATACCACTTCTAACTTGAACAATATTAGATGATATATCAGATTTTTTAACCCACCAAGAAATTGTAAATGTTTTTCTGTTACCTGTACTTGAAGGGGTCTTTGTTAAATATGTATTAGCCATTAGTTAAATTGTCCCCCACCTGTTGCACCGAAACTAGAAGTTAAAGTAAACTGTCTATCTGCAGTTTGTCCTTCAACATCTGTTGCTCTTAGTGTAAATGTATATGTTGTTGCAGTAGTTGAACTACCACCAAAATCTGTTGTTGTAATAACACCTGTTGAACTATTTAAAGAACAATTAGCTTGTCCTGAAGCTGTAAGAATAGATGTTGTTTCTGAATAAGTTATTGCACTATCTGAAGTTGCTGCAACTGTTGCAACTGTTCCAGAAAAATCTCCTGCTATTGTTCCAAGTGAACCTGCTGATGTTGACCATGTAGGAGCTGTACTTGCAGTTATAATAGTGTTAACACTTCTACCTGCATTACCATCATTATTTTCAACTCTAACATAATAAGCACCAGTAGCTAAATTAGCTGTTACTGATAAAGATGTTGCACTTGTAAATGATACAGCACCAGCTCTTGTAATAGCTCCTGTATCTGATTTAATAAATTCTACTATAGGGATAGATACAAACCCTGTACCAGTAATAGTAAATGTAACATCTGTACTAGGTGCAATCGTTTGAGATACATCTGCTACTGTTGGTTTTGCTTCTACTGCATCAACCCAACTTAATTGATTTGTATTAGAACCATTTGTAGCAAGTACTTGTCCATTAGTTCCAACACTTGTTGGTAAAACTAAATTATAACTTTGTCCTGCAGAGTGTGCAGGTCCAGCTATTGAAACTCCATGTGAATTTTGTGAGCAATTAAGAATAATTTTTCCATCAGCACTTGAACCATCCCCCTTAATTGTTAGTCCAGGTGTAAATTCTGTTTTAGCATTTGTTATTGCATCTGCATTTACTTTAACTTCAGTAACAGAATTAGTAGCTAGTTTGTCTGCTGAGACAATACCATTTTCTAAATCTGAAGCTGTTAAAGCTGCGTTTGCAGGAGTTCTTCCAACATATGCCATAGTATATTATTTCCTTATTATGCTGAGATAGTATCTACAACACTTGTAATTATATCAACAGATGAAGCTGCAGAAGCTACTGCTTCAACTGAATCTCCACTCTGTAATACAACCTTAGAGCCACCATCAATTAATTCTAAAGAACCACCTGTAGGGATAGGTGCATCTTTAATAATATGATAAGTGTCACTACCATTCTTAACATACACAGTTACATTCACAGAAGTACCAGAAGTGTTTGCACATCTAATACCTATGATAGCATCATCTGAATCTGCTGCTGTTCTTAAAACAGTAGGAGAACCTGCATTGTTTGAAATGTCTTGTTGTAAATATCTTTCGAAATCTTGTGCCATAGAATTATCCTAATTATACCTTTTTTTTACCTTATTGTCAACAACTAGAGAGCAATAGCCATAGCTACTGCAAAACCATTACTAGCTTTATTACTAATATTAGTATTAGCTGTATTTATTTGAGTTTGAATAGATGAAGTTACTCCATCTAAGAAACCAAATTCTGTATTATCTACTGAACCATCATGTATTAAATTAGCATTTAATCTATTAGATGAATCAATAGTAGCTTGTTTAGCATCTATTTGTGTTTGAGCATTAGATGATAAACTATTAATAAACTGAAACTCTGTACTTGTTACTGTACCATCTGCTATCTTTGTAGCATCAATAGCTGCAGCAGATTTAATATTAGCATCTTCAATATTAGTAATTGAGTTACCAGTACCATCTGCATCTATAGTTTTATTTGTAAATGTAGTTGTACTTGATGCTGAAACATCTGCATTTAAAGTTACTGAACCAGATGTACCACCACCTGATAAACCTGTACCAGCTACAACTTCAGTAATATCTCCAGTAGGTATTGTAGCTACTTGCGTATCAACATATGCTTTAATTGATTGTTGAGAAGCAACTGATGTAGCAGAATCAGATGACATATTATCTTCATCTTTAAATGCTGTACCACTAATAGAAGTATTTAAAACTGGACTTGTTAAAATTTTATTTGTTAAAGTTTGTGCTGTAGATACATCAACTGTAGTTGCAGTATCTATATTTAAAGTTGCAGCTCCACTTGTAGCTCCTCCAGATAATCCTGTTCCAGCAACAACTGAAGTAATATCCCCAACAGGTATTGTTGCAATCTCAGTATCTACATAAGACTTAATAGCTTTTGCTGAAGCAAGTGTAGTATCACCTGCAGCAACTGAAGCTAAATCTGTATCTAATACTCCTGATTTTAAATTATCTACTTCAATATTTGATAATGTATTATTATCTACATCAATAGTTTTACCAGTTAAAACTTGTGAGCCTGTTAATGTTGCAACTGTAGAATCAATTGCTATATCATTTGCATTAACATCAATACCAGTACCACCTATAACATTTAATGTTACATCACCTGATGTTCCACCACCAGTCATACCAGCACCAGCAACTACTGAAGTAATATCTCCTACAGGAATTGTTGCTACTTGAGCATCAACATAAGTCTTAATAGCTTTAGCACTTGCAATTGTATCATCACTTGCTGATACTGAAGTTATATCTGTATCAACATCTGTAATACTTGTAGCACTACCAATAGTTAATCCATCTAATGTTACAGTACCATCAAAGAAAGCATCTTTAAATTGTAAAGAACTAGAACCTAAGTCAATATCATTAGTTGTTATAGGTACAATTGCACCATCTAATAATTTAAATTGTTCTGTGGATGTTCCTGATACATCAATATGAAAACCTATTTCATCATTAGCTGTATCAATAAGAATTTTGTTTAATGGAGTTGTTAATCCTGCATCTCCAATGAGTGCAATGACTGGACCTTCTGCTGCAGTACCATCATGTTTATGTCCTGATGATGCATTAAAGGCTGCTAATAATTGATTGTATTCATTATTAAATAAAGCTGCTGTAATAGTATCACCATTATTTAGTGAACTCTGTCTAGTATATCCTGCCATAATTTATCTTCTTCCTCCTGCTATGAATGAAACAAACATTCCATTTACTGAATATGGTGCATTAGTATCATTACTAAAAAATTTAAAGTTATTAGAAAAGCCACTTCCATTTACTAATATACTTTTACTTGGTAATGTTGTTGTACCAAATACTGCTGTACCAAATACTGCAGTACCAAATAATGAAGCTGAACTTAAATTACCTACAGCAAAATTTCCTGGCTGAGGTACTTCACTACTTTCAAAATCATATCTAATTCTTAAATTTAAATCGTTTTGAGTTCCTTCAGGTTCAATATTAGTTTTTACTTTGTATAAACTTTTTCTTAAACCATTATCACCATAGTCCATATCTGGTGTTTGAAATTCTGCTTCTACATTTGAACCATCAAAACTATTGCCAGTATCATGTTTATAAACATAACCTGTTTCATCTGTATGAAATAAATTTTCTGTACCATTATTATTAACATCTGAGGTACAAAATTTTACAGGTAGTCCTTTAGTTTCACTCCATTCAAATGAAGGAATACCTTCTGCATTATATTTGAATGTTCCTATAATTCCTTTTTGTCCAGAAGCTGCTTGACCAGATTGATAATAAAATAATCTGTATTGACTTCTTTCTCTAATTACCATACTAGAAAGAGTGTAATTAGCAAAGTTATTAATTATATCATTTACTAAAGGTAAAATTTTTCTAGATATAGAACTTAATTCGACATCATCAATTCTAGCTGTACCAGCAATTGTTCTTAATCCATCAGGTGCTAGAAATATTAAATCTCCACCTATCTCTTGAATTGAGTTACCACTTATACAACCAATATTTTTAGTTACTGATTTGATTATAGGTGTAGAATCAAGGTTTGTCAACTCATATATACTATTTTTACAAAATATAATTAAGCTGTTTCTAAATACTTTAATACCTGTTACTATATCTCCTACATCTACAAATCCTGCAGATGCTCCTTCAAAATCATAAGGTTTTAATCTAGTACTATAATATACTAAACTAGGATTAGCTGCTTGTCCTGATACTACTATTCTTTCAGCATATCTTTCAATTAATGAACAAGCTGTTGGTGATGACCTGTGAATTTCTTCAAAGTGATATTTATTATTTTCATCAATAAAAAATTCACCAATACGATTATTTCCATCTACAAAATATAATGTACCATTTTGTCCATGAGATTCAAAGTTTGTAAATTGTAAATTAGTTTGATTAGTTCTAGATATTGTAGTTGCTGAAGCTAAAGCACTTGCTATAATACCACCTTTATAAAAAGTTAAACCATTTTGTGTATTACCAGTATTAGCATTAATATCTAATGTTAAGACAGTATTACTTGTAATAGATAATACTTTATAAAAGTTACCATCAATTTTTATATCATCACCTACAATAAATTCAGAAGTAAATACAGTATTAGTTCCTGTTACTGTTGGTGAACCTGCACTAATTGAAACTGTTCCAGTAGCTGCTGTAAAAGTATCTTTATTTATTGTAACATATGAAGTACCTGTAGTACTAAAATATAAATCATCTCCTTGAGCTACTACAACTCCATCAGCATATCCTGATAAACCATGAATAATATCTGTTGATACACCAGAAGGAATAACTGCACTTGTAGTACCTAGCTTTTGATAACCACTTATTCTTCTATAACCACCTGTTGTAGATGATTCAAAATTTTGTAATTTAGTTGCAGCTCCAGGTGTTCTAAATAAAGCATGAGAACTTGAAATTAAATCCAAGCCACCTTGTACTGTAATAGAAGCTCCTTGAGTTGGCATAGTTTATTCCTTAATATAAATATGTAAATCTTACATCTGACATATACTCTGGTTGAGGAGAGTTTAATTGGTCAGCCATATTTTGTAATCCTTTTTTATATTCATCTAAAGCTAATTGCGATTGTGCAATATTATCTTTAAATTGATAAATATAATATCTAGCTCTTGCTAGTAAAACTGGTTTGTACTGTTCAGGAAATAATACTTTGTCTGTATCATTTGTTAATTCAGCAGGTCTATTATAAGCAAAGAAATAAATTCTGTATACACCATCAGGTATTGGAGATAATCCAAATCTTCTTCCATCTGAACTTCTTAATACTCTTACTGGTGTTGCATAAGTTTGTGTGTTAGCTTTACTTGCTTCTTCATTTGCAGCATAGTTTTGTCTCCATGCTGATAAAGTTGTAAATGATAATTTATTAATTGTATGTGGAGCAGACTTACCTGTAACACCTTCTGTTGTTAAAGTAAAATCATCCCAGTTAACTGAATCATAATCTGTATCTACATCAGTTGAACCAGCTTTCATAAGATACCATCTTTGTCCAGCTACAGTTTCAACAAATGTATTACCATAATAATCATTTTGAGGTGCTGCAGTTTTTAACCAAGACCATTCATCTACTGCATCTACTATATCAAAGTAAGCTCTATTAACACAATTAGATACAAACTTTTGTATACCTAATGCTCCTGATACTGTTGTTACTTCTGGTTCATTTATTTCAACCAGTAATTCGTTTGTCATTGATAGATAAGTTTTAGCCATTTAACAGTTCCATGCTCTTAGTGATTTATTAATTCTTGAATTAGGGTCTCTCGCAGTTTTTTTAGATGTAAGTTTTTTCTTCATCCCTTTCATCCTCGCACAAAAACTCTTTCTTCTTTTATTGCCTACTACTTTACTAGGTGCTTTAAGATTTCTTTTCTTACCAGTCTTAGTTCGACCTTTATTATAAGAAGCTCTACCTTTAGCATTAAGTCCTCCAGATTTAGACTTACCCTCTTTACGAGTCCAAGCAGGTGAAGACATTATACCCATTATTATTTTTTCTTAGTTTTATCTTTTTTAAGTACTATAGTCATTACTCCACCATAGCCTTTTTTATTTCGGTGAACTTTACCACCATATTTATATTTACCTTTGTTTACTACTTTACCACCAGGCATTGCTTTTTTCATTGGCATATTGTTTCTCCTATATTAATATCCATAAGATTACAAGACCTGCTATAATACCTAATGAAAGTTTTCTATGAAACATCCAAAAGTGTTTAGCATCATCTAGTAAACATTTTAATTGTATTTTAATTTTGTCTATCATAATTATTCTCCTAATAAGAGGATGGGGATATTACTACCCCCACCCAATAGTGTATTAAAAATTAATCTATTGTGTAGATAATTTTACCAGCTACTTCTGGTCTTAATACTTTTCTTCCCCATACCATTAAACCTCTAACGATATCTGAGAAAGTACCTGTGTCTCTAACAGTTTCCACTTTGTTCATGCTTGACGCAGCAGCAGTTGAACTCATGTGACCGAATAGAGCTACAGGTGCAGTTGCTGAACCAGCAGGTGTAGCACCAGATAAGTCATTAGTTGGTAGGTTGTTTGATTTGTACATTTGGAAACCTCTAAGTAATCCAGATGCTACTAAACCATTTCTGATTGAACCTTGACCAGCATTAAAATCTACTGATAAAAGTTTAGAAGAAGAGTTAGAAAGTGCGTTGTACCATTCTGGTGCAGCGACAAACCATCTTCCATCTTCAGGTGCGTTAGCTTCATCTAATTCCTTAGCAGCTAATGCCATTTGGTTTAGAGGGTCAACTTCACCACTTGCAAATCCAATATCAATTGGAGCTGAAGTAGTTCCCATGCCTGTAGTTACAGTTGCACCAGCATTAATAGCTGCTAAGATATTACTATCCATTGCATCTCTTAACGCATAAGCAGCATTGTCTGAAGCTATAGCTTGGAAGTTGATATGAGAGAATCTCTTCTCTAGGTCATCAATCTTAAATGAAAAAGATTTAGCTTGGTCTACAGTTAGAACAAGTTCTTGGTCAGTTAAGTCAGTTGATGTTACAGCCAGACCTCTTGTGTAGTCTGCTACTGCGATTTGAGGCTCTTTGATAATGTTAACAGTATCACCGAAAGATGAGATTTCTCCCATGTAGTCTGTGTTACAGATTGCTTCTGCTACTGCAGCTTTTCTTAGAGCTATTTGTACTTTCTTTGAATAGATTTCAGGAATGAAAAAACCATTAGTTTGACCTGAAACACCTAATCCAAAGTTATATGTTGAACCACCAGCGAATTTAGCCATTGTAGTTACTCCTTTGTTTAGTTGTTGATAAAAATGAAAATAGAATTAATCTATAATTCTACCTTCTCTTTGAGCTTTTAAAATATCTTTTTCATATTTCATAAACTCTGCATCTGATAATTTTTGAATATCAGACCTTTTGAAGAAAGGTTCTTTAGAATCAGGTACTTGAGTTTGTTCATTAGTTTTAACCAACAAATCTGCACCTTCATTCTTAGGTTGTTTCTTCGTAGTTTTTTTATCAAGTCCAAGACCTCGGTCCTTCTTATACAAGTCAATTGCTCGTGCAGCTAATGCTCCATTAGAGTTGTTTTCATATATCCAGTTTTTAATTTCCATTGGCTGAGTATCTGCCCAGTTATGAAAATCATCAGACTCTTTTATTTCTTCAAAGTCAGGATGATATTTTGAAAGTTCAAGTGCAGCTTCCTTTTGTTGTAAAGTAGTATTTGCTTTCTTTAAACTTTCTAACTCGTCTTGTAAAGTCTTAACTTCATTTTGCGATTGTAAGTGAGATACAGTTTCCACAACTCCATAAATGTCAGGATAATCGTTTTTAAAAGCTTCAAGCTCTTCTTTCGATTTTGGTGGTTGGTAAACAGGTCTGTTCTCTTTAAGTTGAACTTTAAGGTCACTTTCCTTGCTGTTCCATTCACCTAACTTCCTATCATAATATCGTTTTAGGTCGTCATATCTTTTCTTATAATCAACTTTTGTATAAGGGTTAGATTCTACATTTAATGCAGACTCTTGAACCTTATCCATTGTTGCATCAGTATTCTCAGTATTATCATCTGGGTTGCCTTCGGCAGTAGCATTTGATAAACCTTGATTACTTTCAGGGTTTGGCACAAACAAACCTTCATCAGCAGAAGTTCTATCTTGTGGCATTGAATCATCTGTATGCCAAGATTTTTTTCTGTTGTAAGGGTTTGCTTCGGCTTCTTGTCTTCCTTCTTCGTTTTTGTTACTCATCGTATCCTCCTTTAGGGCTTCTTAACTGAAGGTAGCTAAGGCAGGTGTTTTTGTTTAAAACGAAACTACAAGGGCTTATAATAAAATAATTATAAGGTAGCTTGTCTATTCATAGAGTTACCTTTCTCTATAAATTTTTTATACTATCTCTTGCTCTTCTGCTTGAGATTGAATACCAGCATCATAATCTTGTTCTGCTTTTTTCATCATACTTCTTAATTTGTCTACACCAATATTCTTAACTGCTTTGGCTGTAAATACAAATTCACCATCTGATAAAAGTGCTGGGATAGAGTCTGAAGTTCCTGTTCCTGGTCCTTCTACTTCTCCATCATCTGTAAATTCTGTTGCAACTAATTTAGGAATGATAGCTTCTAATTCTGGATGCATATCAACTGCTTCATCTAATAGTTGTTCTTCTTCATCTGATAAAGCTGAAGTATCAATAATAGCATCCATACTTTCTAAATCTTCATCAGTAATATCTTCTTCATCATCCATAGGCATTTCACTATCCATACCCATTGGTTCTAATAAAGATTCTTCTTCTACTTTTAATTCTTCCATAGGTGGCATATCTTCATCAGGCATTTCATCTTCAACAACATCACCTTCAGCATATGCTTGATACTCTGGTCTTTGCATATTATATTTTTCTGTTACTGCTCCACCAATTGCCATTTCTACTTTTCTATCTTTTGCTTTATAAGCTTCTAATTCTTGTTCTTGTTTAGTTGTTAATTCTAATCCACTATTTTTCATGGCTTCAAGTTTTTCAAATTTTTTAGCTTCAATTTTTTCTTTCACAGAATCACCTTCACCAAATTTCATTCGTTCCATTATTCCACCTTTAGCTTTTTTAATCACACCTTTACCTATTAAAATATCTTTCTGTGTTACTTCACCATCACCACTTAAATCTGGGAAAGCTTCTCCACCTTTATTGAATCTTGTTCTTGATTTGTCTAATGCTCTAGAAGGTAAACCTTTTCTAGCAGACATAGGAGTATTAACATCATAAGGTGTAATACCTTCAGATGTTTTATCTTGTTTAGCGATATAAGGTGGCATTGACATTAATCCACCTGTAGCCATTTTAATTGCTTTTACTTTTTTCATTTTACTCCTTGCTTAATTATAGCAATATAAATTATATTAGTCAACACTAATATTATTTTACTATGTCTCTTACATTACTGGGTAGGTTCTTCAGTCTGTCCAGTAAATTCCATCTCCCCTGGCATTGGTGTATTACCAGGTCCGATTGGGCTTTCGCCATTTCCAGGGTTGTTTGCTCCTGGAGTTTCTGGAGGTACTCCTCCATCACCACCCATTGCTCCGAGTTCACCAGGGAGAGGAGCTTCTGGGCTAGTTCCTTTGTTAGCATTTTGTTGTCCTATTATTTTTGCGTAGATTTCTGCTTCATCTTTAGTATTTAAAATCTCTGCTGGGTCTAAATCTAAAGAGTGAGCTAATTCTTTTATTACTTCTGACATTCTTACAAATGGAGCAATAGCAGGATTCTGTACAGTTTGTAAGAACATAGTTAGTCTTTGACTTCTAACTTCTTTCTTCATCAAACTAGAAGAACCTGTTGCTTTAATTTCTAAGTCACCATGTATTGGTAAGTCACCTTCATAGAATTGCATATTCCATTGGAACAATGCTTCACCTAAAGGTTTAATTAATTGGTCATCAATATTTTTAATTACTGTTTTAATATTTAATGATGCTGCACCCATAAGCATTGACATACCAGATGCTGTTCTTGTCATAGATTGAACACCTGTTTGTCCATGTGAATAAGATGGTAGTCCTGTAGATTCATCTGCAAGTTGTCTAAACTTATCAAACATCTGCATATTTTCTACAGCAGTATTTGGAAACTTTAATCCATAGATTGATTGACCAGGAGAACCAGCTTGTCTTTTAAAAATCTTACCAGGAAATACTTCCATAGTTTGATTAGATGCT
>Ga0098061_1001255_pt1 | contig 12305 bp, 2 predicted proteins | sample 22_taG_FD_92579 | JGI IMG/M metagenome (GOLD analysis project Ga0098061, IMG submission 92579) | Marine viral communities from the Subarctic Pacific Ocean - 22_ETSP_OMZ_AT15343 metaG | ecosystem: Environmental > Aquatic > Marine > Oceanic | place: Subarctic Pacific Ocean | collected 2015-01-20 | reverse complement strand
TGCATAAACTGAGCAGCTACTTGACCCACAGCTCCTAAATCACTCGAAGTTCCCCCAGTAACTGGTGCTTTTTGATGAGCTGCATACTCAAAAGCATATTTATTAACTATGTTTAATGCGTGTTCAGTAGCAAATCTTTCAGCTTTTTTATCATTAGAACTCATTCCACCTTGAACAAGTTCATTAAATTTATTCATAAAAGCATACCTAAACATATGCTTACGAAGATAGTTCTCAGTTACTTTTTGAAATATAGCTCCTTTACCACTAGCATATGTTAATGCAGAGTCAAATGTTTTCCATGCATTACTATCTTTATAAACTAATTTCATCTCACCATTAACTTCTTTTATATCAACGTCTCTTATGTTAACGCCTTCAGTAGGTAAGAGACCTTCAGTAAACAAAGGAGAAGATAAATCTTCAAATTTAAATCCCTGTTCCTGTTCTACTCTTTCTATAATTTCTCTTACTTTAGAACTTTCATTTTTATCATAAGTTCTTAAATAATTTATAAATGATCTATTACCAACAGATTGTATAAAATATAACCCAGACAATGTATTTCTAGCAGCTGTAGCTACTCCAAATCCAATCTTAGATAAGAACTCATATCCAGTTAGAGCCCTTACTGTTTTATTAACCCATGCAGGTCTATCTTGATACCCTCTTTCAGCTAACGTAAACATATCCTCAATATAGTCTCTTAATGCTTTAGCAACTTCAGGGTCTTTAGGTAATGATTTTAATCCAGTTAAATAAATATCTTTAATATGATTAACTCTATTAAATGATATAGCATCCATAGAATACTTACGAAGAACAGACAATGGATTCTTTAAATATAGATCATAAGGAACAGCAGCTCTCCCATGAGATGATCTAGGAGTTCCAAGATTTTGCCTCATAGATGAAACAATGCTATCTAATTCACCTAACTTATCTTCTTGTTTTTCTCTGCTAAGAACATTATTAGTAGCTTCATTGACTATTCTTTCCATATTGTAAAAAGCTTCCATAAGATAATGAGGAAAATAATTACCTTTCTTCATACCCTTTTCTATGTTCTTTATTTCTTTTTCTAATCTTTCTTTATACTTCTCTCTACTGGAGTTAGCAGCGTTATTAAATAAATGATCAATAACAACGCCATGTCTTCTTAATCCATTAATAAGAACACCACCCATTCTATCTAGAACTGCTCTAGCTTCTTGACCAGCTAATTCAACATTAACATTGTATTTAACTTTCTTACCAGTATATATCCTTTTACCAGTTTCATCTACATATGATTCTTTTTTCAGTATTCTACCTCTAGCATCAGGTTCTGTTTCTAAATATTGTCTAAGTTCATCAACAACTTCACCACCTTTTTCTTCATATATCTCAAGTATTTTTCTTCTTTTTTCATTAATAGATTTTAATTGCTGATTAGATTGAGGATTCTGCATTTCTATTGTCAGTTCTCTTTCAAGTTTATCAAGTTTTTGTACAGCATCTATACCTGGCTTCCATTTAGATTGACCATTTCTTCTAAGTATTTCAGCTCTTAAATATTTAGATATAGCTGTATTAGAACTTATATAATTTGAAAACTGAGTTCTTTCATAGTTTGTAACTAGATTTAATTGTTTATTCATCCAATTACTTATAGCCCATTTAGACATTACACCACGTTTAACACCAAATAATCTTTCTAATACTCCTATATTCTTACCAGTTAGATTTTTAGATTCTCTTATTATTTCATTTTTTATTCTAACAAAATCTGCTTTTTTTATTTTACCAGTACCTTGATCAACAAATCCAGTAAAATTATCTTGAGCTGGTTTATATGTAGCTCTAAAAACAATCTCATTAAACATTCTTTCACCACTAGCTTCAGTAGTTTTACCATAAGAATTTTTAATAGAATCACCTATAAAAACTTTCTTACCATTAACATCAATAGACTTCTCACCATTAAAAAGTCTTCTCATATTGTTAAGTTGATCAGCTACTTTTGATTCAATTTCACTTACTGGTGCACATCTATCCATTTAGCCACACTCCCAAAACTTTTCTTCTTTTTTTGCTAAAAATTCTTTAGGATCTAATTGAACTTTTCGAGAATCCCTGACATCATCATATGTACCAAATTGAGTAGTCATTTCATACTCTCCTAATTCATCTCTAGTTCTTCTATATTTATCATGTGATCTTCTCATATCACTTCTTAAAACATGAAACATAGCAGGGTAATACATCATTTCTGTACCCATAACTAAATCCCATAATGGATGTCTGTCCATAGGAGTTGCTCTTTTAAAGAATGGTAAATCACTTTTATACATACTAGCCATATCTTCAGGTATAATATTATCATACTTCATTCTAAATCTTTTACCATAATTATCAAATATATTTTCAAATATTTCAGACTCACCTTCTGCTTTTAAATATCTAGCAACGGCATTTACTAATCTTTTATTTATTTTAAACATAGGTAAATCAATACCAGATCTACCAACTCTTACAGCATCACCAAATTGAACATTAGGTTTCATAAGGTATCTTGCAAGAGCATCTAATTTCTGTCTATTATAATCACCATGACTAGCATTTTCCTCACCCATTGTTTCACTACTAATATTTCTTAAATACTTATTAAAAAATTCTCTTACTACTTGGTCTTCAAATTTGATATCATACGCCCAGTTCTCAAGAGCATTAGGATTCTTTTTACTTAAATCATATACTTCCCTAGCCATATCTCCTATATTGCGTTTAAGATTTTCCACATCACTATAAAACTCCATTTCATGAGCTTCACTATATCCATCATGTAAAACATTTCTAGCTGTAACATTACTAGTAACTTCAAAAAGAGCATATGAATCAAGTATATCTGCTTTACTCATGTAATTATATCTAATAGGATTTTTTAAAGCAATATATTTCATCGAATTAGAAAATGTACTTTTACCCTGTCCAGGTCTTATCTCATCTTTTTTTCTAAACTTTAGAATACCATTCTTTTCAAACTGCTCATATATATATATTGGTTTCTTTTCATTATTATATATTGTTCTTTTACCACCTTTTTTATTTGGTTTATATGTTTGAAAATAAAAATGTTTAACTATTGGATTCTTTTTTTCTTTTTTATTCGACTCTATATATTCAAACATTCTATCTTGACTTCTTCTAAGATATTCTAACATACCATCTGTAGCAGTAAGTCTAGAAAGAGCTCTATCTCTAGTTGCTGATTCATAAGAACCAGACCTATTTATATAATTTTGTAATGAATTTCTATTCTCTTTTAACATATGATATAAAATAGAATAATTCTGTATTTGTTCAAGAGAAACATGTGGTTTTTTTGATTCAAAAGGATCGCTATAAATAAATTCTTTACCTTTTCTTGTTAATCTTAAAATTAAACCAGAGTCTTTTTCTATACTTTCAAGTTGCTCTGTAAAGTCTCTATAATTTTTAGGGTCCATAAGTGCAGATATATTCTCAGCATCATTTATAATTTGACTAGATTCTTTTAAATGCATAGAATATTTCTTATTAAATTTTTGAGTCCATCCGTTTAATTTTTTATAACTTTTATTAAATCTTTCAATGATATGATTAGCAGGTGATGATTCGGCTTTTGTATTTGCCATTTGAAAAATTCTATTTCTAGGAGCAGGCATTCTAAATTTATTCTTTTTTACATCTTTTAATATAGCCGCTTTATCTTCATAAGTATCTTTACCTCTCGTATAAAACATATCTATTACTTCATCATATAATTCGCTTTGAGAATCTCTATATTTTGCTTGAGATAATAAATTTCTCATTATTACTCTATTAGGATTATTTTTAAATTCTTTTAATCTGCCTCTCATAAATGCAATTTCAGTAGCATCAGGAGGTCTTCTACCTGATTCATCAAATACATCACTTAAAAATCTAGTAGTTTGTCCAGTTTCTCTTAACGCTACTATAATAGCATCTTGCATTACTTCTGTTTGTTTTTCTGACAAACCTTTCCCAGCTAGGTCAAACAAAGGTTGATAATCCTGTTCATTATATTTCTTTTTATTTTTTGTAACAACATCAGAACCATCTATTTCTTTACCAAATAATATCCATTTTAATACTTCATTAGAGTCTTTAGCTTCAGATACAAAGTTTGGTTTCTTAGTTGAATCTATAATACTTTGAAGTACATTTTTATATCTCTGTATAAAACCTGGAAACCCATCGCTTGATTTTCTTAACATTGGGATATCAATAGCATTGTCGCCAATCCAAGGTCTAAGACTAGACTCAAGATGCATAGCAGCTGATATTGACGTAGACAATCTTTTAACAACACCGAAATTACGTTTAGCTTGATTATATTTTAATAAATGGTCTTGTAATGGATCTTCATTTCTATTATTAATACCAGCTTTTTTTATTGTATTACCATTACCAAAGAAATCCATTGAATGACCTGATGAACCATAAATAAAAGCATCTGGAGAAGTACCTGATGTTTTAAATACTGACCTTGCTATTTCACCAGTAGCATTATGATAACTCAATGCTGCGTCTACATCAAAATCTCCTTGATGTTTTATTGCTAAGTCAACCATATTAACACCAACAACATTACCCCTTAATTGATCATAATAATCTTCTATTCTGTGAATAGCTGTATCATTAGCTAAGTTAGGCATCCTTAATGTTAATGAATGTAAATAGAACTTATTATCCTTATCCTTATTGAAATTCTTTATTTCATCATGTAGCTCTGAATAATTTACTATATCTTTTTTCTTACTAGTTATTGACCTTTCAATAGAAGTTATATCGGTAAGTACTCTTCTTAACTCTTTATCTCTTCTTTTATTTTCTACAGAATCTTTTTTAGATTTCTTCCCTATCTCATTGTAAGGGTCATCAATAAGCCATTTACCTTCTTTATCTCTAGATAATTGAATATCTCTTCTTTTACCATTATAATTTATATTATATATATATTTAACATTATTCCAATTTTCTATCTTAGTTTGACCATCTTTAAATGATAACTTTTTTCCACCAAATATTATTTGTTTATTATTTTTATCATAAATAGAAGCAGTTCCTTCTAAATACGGTACTAAAATAGAATATGATGCTCCTTCTGTAGTAGGCTTTCTTAATTTATTAATAGTATCTCTAAGAGCAATTCTCTCTATTTGATCTTTTACTAATACAGATGCTGGATCTAAACCTGCTTTCATATAATCAGCTAATAAACCAGTTTGACCATCTTCAAATAAAGCACCATCTTCTCTTAAATTATTAATTAAGTGATCAACAATAGCTCCTCTATGTAATTTAGCATTTATTAATGTACCTAAATTCCCTAGCTTTTCTTTTATTTTCTTTTCGTAACTAACATAATCACCAACAAATGATTTTAAAGCAGCTGCGTCAAAGAAATCTGTCATTGCATATGTAACATTAGTAACAGACTTTGCATCTTCTGTTTTACCAATAAAGAAATCTTCAAGAGACATTTCATTTTTTAAAGGGTCTAATCCTTTCTTACCACCCATTGCTTCAAACTTATTACTTATTATATCTTCAAATGATTTAGCATTTTTTAAATCTTTAGCTCCTATTTCAATATATTCAGCATTCCATTGCTTAGCAGCTGATTGAGTAGTTAATATATCAATACCTAACTTATCCATTATTGGACTCAATACTTCATTATAAGAAAAATCAGTCTTTAATAAAACAGTTCCTTTAGAATTATTCATATACCCAGAAGGTTTAACTCCTCCAGTATTACCCCTATCTCTTTTATCTCCTAATTTTCTACCTCTATGAGCATAAAAAACTCTAGCAGAATGAGTACCTAATATACTAGTAGCATCTATCGCTGATGAATTTAAACTAGAATCTCCTCTTAACATTTCTTCCATAAAAGAAGTATCAACACCTTGTTCTTTAGCTTCTCTTAATAAAACATCAACAAGTGACCTAGCATTAAATCCTTGCATATTAGGATCAGTCTTAAAAGATTCATCTGCTACAGCAACAACATTTAATTTTCCTTTTTGTTTTCTAAAATATTTAAAAGATTTTAATTCTTTAGAATCTAGTATTCTATCTCTATGAGGACTATCTAACATTTCTTCTACGAATCTTAAACTAGCTTGTGTTTTAGCCCCAGTTGCTTCAGCTAATGTAGTATATTTAAATAATGATTCACCTAACTTTGCCATTTCGGGAGCGCTATTAGCTGATAAAATAAGTTGATCAAACATTTTAGATGACATAGCATCTGTATATAAAGCTCTAACCATATTCCTAACTTCATTAGGAGCTATTGAAGGTGATTTAACTAAATACCCAAGTATACTTTTTAAATGATTAGATTCAGTTGTCATTTCATTTTCTTTATAATATTCCATCTTTTCATTGTACCAGTTAGTAAACTCAGTATGCAATGATTCTTTAACATCCCCAAGAGTATTCTCTCTATCTTTTGTTTTAACTACGAGTGTATTATTATGACTAGTGATAACTCTAACTCCATTGCCCCAAGGATTTACATCAGATTTACCTTCTTCTTCTTTTAATGATTCTTGACCTCTAGCCCCTTCTATAATTACATCTAATTCTGGTATTAAATCTACGTTCATTTTCTTACCATCATGAATACCAGTACTTTTTAATAATGCTATTCTAACACCAGCTCGTTCTAATCTAGATAGGAATGTAGATAATTGACCCTTACCAACAACTTGATTTCCCTCTACCAATACAGGATTACCATACATATCTCTAGTTAATTCAACTGTTTCTACTTTTGTAGTACCTATTAATTGAGCTTGAGTAGCTTTCCAAATATAATCATGAAAATCCATTAGTTCTTGTTTTGCTTTAGGATATTTTCTCATATCTAATTTAACATCAAATACATCTGAGCTATATCCATGCTTAGTTAATATGGCTTGCTGTATATCATTCCAAAGAGTTTCTTTAACTCTATCGTATTCTTCTTTTTTAGATTTTCTTTCAGATGAACTTAAATTTTCATCAATAGATCCTTCATAATTTTTCTGAAGCTCTTCTATTGTTCTTGTATATTCTGTACTTTTTAATGATTCTCGATGTTCACCATACTTTTGACTAACATATGTTGATGAAAACTTAGGAGCTTGATCTATATGACTAGTAGAAAAGTCTCTCATTATTTCACCAAGTTCTTTTCTAGAATCCATATATTCTTCATGGTTATATGACATTCTCCAAGCTGTACTATTATTGGCAAGTAATGTAGCAAACTTAGATGAACCATGTGTTTTTACATACGCATGAGCAACATCTTCTAATCTACTCACATCTAAATCCTCACCCCATTCAAAGTTTTCACCAAGTTCTTCTCGAAGTTCTTTTAATAATGAATCTAATCTAGCTCTTCCAAGTAGCCTATCTTTTGAAAAATGAGCCATATCAAATACTATACTATTAACAGTTCTATTTAATTTTGTATTACTACCTAACTCTGATTCAATAGCTGTATATATTTGCTCTGATAATGATTTAATTTCACCTTCATTAGCCTTATCAATAGTCATTTTATCGCTAAGATTTTTTAAAAGAGAATCCAATGCTGTATAAGAATCTTTATCAATAAGTGATAATTTTTGACCTTGTTCTATTATACTTTTTAAAGATACAATAGCTGTATTAGCATCCTTTTCATTTAATCCTCTTATATCCCATGTCTCAGTATTGCCTTTTGTTTCTTCAGTCTTAATCTGTTCTAAGAAATCATTTACAGTAGACAGCCATTCACCTTTATGACCAATTTCATCTCTTAACGTATTGAAATGGTCACTAATAGATTCTTCAAATCCTTTTGTAGCTGTATAAGATTCATATAATGCGTCTGCTAATTTTGATATTACTTTACCATTCAACTTAGAATTTTGAACAACTTGCATATACTTACCTTTTATACCACCAAGTTCTTCCATCACCTTATCATAGTATTCCATATGCTTTTCTACTTCAACTCTATCACCAAGATCACGCTCCAACGCTGCTTCTACATCATTTCTACTTGGCATTTCAAGTATTTTTCTACCACTATTATTAGTCTTAACACTCATAACTCCATGTGTAATTAAGTTATCAAGAGCTGCTTTATGGCTAGTAGTAACATTAGCTGATTCAACCATTCTAGCTAGTATATATTTTTGAGTAGACTCAACTTCAGCTCTGCTATCAAGAATAAAACCTTCTGATTCGAACTGTTCAATAAGTCTAAGAGATTCATTATAAGTTAAATTTCTTCTACCTTTTTCTTTTCTTTTTAATTCACCATCTTCTCTTGTAGTGCCCCATATTCTTATAAGGTTTTCAAGTTTTTCTCTTACTAATTCTACATTATTTACTTTATCTTCTTTTAATTCTCTCCATTTTTGTTTACTAAGAGACCCTCTTTCAATTTTAATAGAAGACATCTTTGGTACTCTATTACCAAGATATCTAAGTAATTCATTTCTTAATGTACCTTCTTGAGTATCTGCTGTTACTTTACCATCAACTATATTAACAAATGAATCTCTTCTACTTGATAATCTATAAGCTGCTAATGCATCTAAAAATCCATTATCTTCTAATTTAATATCAACTTCAGATTTCTCACCATAGTTTTCATTCTTTATAGTTTCTATTAAAATATTAAAATCAGTTTCAATGTCTTTACTTTTATCTTTTAAATTTTCAAGTTTTGTAGCATCAACTGGTTTATATTCTTCAATCTGTTTTAAGAATCCCATTTCAATTAGCAATTCTCTCATCTGATTCCACTTATTAACCCATTTATAGCTATCTCTACCAGCTAAACTTTCTAAATTTTCTAATCTACCAATACCAATAGGTTTATCTATATTTATTTCATTCCCTATAACATGATCTATTTTAACACCTAATTCATCAGCTAGTCTTAATACTGACTCCATATATTTGATTCCTACATTAGACACAGCTCCTTTAAGCATTTGATTTCTAGCTGTATGAAAATTATCTTCAGTAAGTTTATCGCCTTTTTCATTAATTACAATTTCTCTTAATGATGAATCAATTCTTTTTAATTGACTAGTACTTAAATTTTCTAGATTAACTGGTATTTCAGGTGAAGGCTCATGAGCTCTTTTAGATAATTCATGTACATCATATATTCCAAATGCCCATTTAACTAAATTATAATCAGCAACTTTACCATCAACAGCTTCACTCTTACCTCTTTCTAAATTTATTATTCTATTTATTTCTCTTGATGTTTCATTGTTTAATAAACCAGTATATGTAGCTCCTATATGATGTTGCAAATCCATTCCATTAGCTAAATGTTCTATTTTACTAGCATCAATTCCAAAATATTCAAGAGCCATTCTTCTTTCTTGAAAATTATTTAATGTAGGATATTTCTCAGGGAACAATGGTTTTCTAACTTTAGTAAACATCATTCCAGTTAGTAAGTGAGCTCCTAATGTTTCAGGGTCTGTATTCCTTAACATATTATAATCAAATATAGTATGAGAATTAAAGTAAGCACCACCTACCATCATACGACCTAATGACCTAACAAGGTCATCTTTAGCATATTTACCAAAATCTTTCCATAAAGCAGGTATATCCATCATACCAGTAACTCTTTTATATGCATCAATAGCTTCCTGTCTTGTTAGCATATCTTTCGCGTCACCAAACTTCCCTCTTAATAATTTACTAGCTTCTTTACCCATCAATGTATCTTTAAGATATGTATCTCTAGTAAGAATTTTTAATAATCCAGTTACAGATTCAGGGTCAGCAATACCATCATTAATTTTTTGTGATTGTTTTTTAAATGAATTAAGTACGTTTCTTAAACTCCATGCTTCTGGAATAATCTTAACTTTACCCCCACCTTTTATAGCTTCAACAGCTGGAAGTAATGATGAGAATACAAAAGCATCTTTAACATCTCTAACAGGATCAAACTCTTGCTTACCAGCCATGCTATGAATACCATCATGCATTAAATTATATATACCAAAATTAGTAGTAGACTCAGCTACTCTAGCTATATATTTAGTAATTTTACTTTTATCAGCTACGCTAAATGTAGTATTTAATGCAGTTTCTAAATATTCAGTAATACCATTTATATGTATACCATCTTCTTTTAATGCTTTGAAAGCTGTATCAGATATTTCTTTTAATTGTTTCTTTGTAGCATATGGAAAAGCTTCCTTTAATCCACCAGCCAATGAACCCTTCATCATTGTCTCTATTTTATCAACCTCATCCCAACTATGACTGAATTTAGGCAACCATTCTTTAGTCATCTTGCCTTTTTCTTTTAATGTTTTTAGGATAGTTTTTTCAGCTATCTCACTATTCAATCCACCTACAGAAGAACCAGCTTTAGCAGCTTTATTTATCATAGTTCTTGTACCCATCTTACCCATAGATGTAAGACCTCTAACTCCAAGACCTATATATTTCATAGGCACTAAGAAACCAGCAGCTTCACCAATTACTTTACCAGCTTTAGCACCAGTTCCTAACTTATCCCATGAGTATGGATCTTTATCTCCTAATGCTAATCCAGGAATACCTAATAATGCTGAATCCATAAAAGACCAAAGACCAGCTCCAACAAAATGATGAAGACCAGCTTTTTGATCGCTATCTAAATCAGACATATCTTCATCTCCACCGCCACCAACTAAGTCCATTAACGTCTGACCTGATTGCAGTCCACCCCCTGATGGTTGTTTACCAGATTGATCTAACTTAGGAAGTTCTTGCTGAGATTTTAAAAACTTTTGTATTTCTAAATCTGTAGCTACTATACCTTGTTTTTCTAACTCAGCTTTAAATGAATTAGTAAGATTATCTGTTGCCAAGTATACTATCTCTCCTAGATTGTAACTGATGTAATGAGAAGCTTAAATCAGCCAATCTTTTAACTTCGTTTGTTTCAAATTCCTGAGTATCACTATTAAGAACTTTTTCATCACCGAGAAACCCAGACCATTTTCCTGTTTGTTCTCCATGTTTCCAAGTTCTTCCAATATTGTATTTACCTCTATCTTGTCTATCTGGAGCGAATGCATCTTCAGATTCCCATATATCATAATGTTTTTTGTCTCTAGCTAAATCTTTTATTTGATTCTCAATAAGTTGATTATCTTTAATTAAATCTTCATATTGATCTCTCTTTTGAGGAAATCTTGAACTTACAGAATTAGGCTCACCAAGATCATACCAAGCTGTAGTATTTTCATCCATTAACATAGATATAGCCGCATCATTAGCAGATTTTTCAGCAGCTAAATCATCATGCTTACTCATTCTTAAATCTACTATGCTTTGTTGCTTAGCTACTTGAGCTTCAACATCATCTATTTCTTGATTTAAATTGTCTAATACAGACTGTAATCTATTTTTTCTTTGGTCAGTTACTTGCATTAAATCTAATGCTTCTTGTATATCACCTTCTGATGAATGGATAGCTGATATATCATCTACAGTTTTACCAAGTCCTTTACTTTGAGACTTCCACTTATTAACTAAATTGGTAACATCTTTACTAGTTGGAGCTTCAGCTTTTTGAGCTTGTTGGTCATACATTCCAATACCACTTCCTTCAGCAACAGACCATTTAGATTGATCCTCTCCAGCTAGTTCTACCAACTCTCTTCTTATATCAGATTGATCTTTTATAGTTTTTTGAATACTTAATAATTTTTTTGTATCTTCTTTTGTTTTACCATAACCAAGACCAATAAAGGATTTAGTAAGATTTTTATTTGTTCCAGATGCTAATTCATTAGCTATATCTAAAATAGCTTTAGGATTACCATTATTTGATGACCATATTGCATTTGCAATTCTTGAAGCATCTACATCTTTAAATCCACCATATAAAGACTCCCAGTGCCCATCTCCTCTTGTCTTCATTAAATCTTTATATATATCTTCAACAGCTGTTTCTTCTTTTGATCCGTGCTCAGACCATAAACCACTAAATCCAGTATCCATCATAAACTGATTAGCTTGGTCTGTCATAACTTGAGTATTTACTTCACTAAGAAAACCTATTTGCTTACTTGCCATTTCAAAATCTTGAGCTTTCTTAGCTTGAGCAAATTGCATCATTTGTAATGCTGTTTGAGCTCTTGTAGCTTCTCTACGCTCTTTTGATTCGAGCATTCTATTGAGAGCTCCTAGTACATTATATGATTCGTATGCCATCTATTATCCCCAACCTGGGTTATTAC
>Ga0098061_1001249_pt1 | contig 12328 bp, 18 predicted proteins | sample 22_taG_FD_92579 | JGI IMG/M metagenome (GOLD analysis project Ga0098061, IMG submission 92579) | Marine viral communities from the Subarctic Pacific Ocean - 22_ETSP_OMZ_AT15343 metaG | ecosystem: Environmental > Aquatic > Marine > Oceanic | place: Subarctic Pacific Ocean | collected 2015-01-20 | reverse complement strand
CTGTTCAAGGCAGGCCGTATCTCCTCGGCACTGGTCGTAACCTGTGCCAACTGCGGGGGGACCAAGGGGGCCCTCTGTATGCGAACCGACCGTAACTACGTCGTGGGCTTCATCGCCCACGCTTGGACCCGTAAGATTGACGCCATCCTTCACACACTGGGAGCACACTGATGGAACGTTACCAAGACCGCTACCGACCTGCGAAGGTCTGCACTAAGCACTGGACAAACAAGCAGAAGGATGCGCTGCGGTACGTCGTGGACACCGAGCCCGACGTCCTACGAGTATCTTCCACCGTGGGCTTCGTGAAGATGGACAAGCGTTGTCCTCGCACCGGCCAGGCCCTGTACCGATTGCTCAATGACACTGACGATATCACCAACGAAGGAGCACACTGATGCATCCCAACACTGACACTTCGCCACTGGACCTCGTGGTCGACCACCTGAGGCGCATGGGCCGGGAGTTGTATCGCATCTACCCCGGCGCTGTCCGTCTGCAATACAACGGGGAGGGCCTTGATATCCTCTTCGAGTACGTCGTGCTGACCAAGCCCATGAAGTACAGCGGCGAGTGGGTCATCTGGTCGGGATGCATCCGTGGCCCGCTGGACGGCCTCTATGCAACCACCTTCCAGGGATACTACTCCCGGAAGCCTGACTTCGAGGGGGCCCTCGAAGAAGTACAGCGCCGTGTCCAGTACATCCATCCCGAAGTGGACCGACTCTGATGCCCACGGAACGGCTGACTGTACTCGTCCACACCGAGGACGCGACGGCGACAGTACACATCGACCTGCACCACCGGGGCTCGCACAACGAGCCGGTCCCCGGTGGCTACGTCCCCCCCGAGTTCGACCTGTACGAGGTGCGAGGATTCTTGCAGTGGGATGTCACCCGACCCCCTGGTCAACGCCTCCGGTACGAGACCCTTGAGGATGAGGAGGAGCTGGACGAGTGGAAAGCCGCGTACTTTGAGGAAATCACTGAAGCCATTGACGCAGAACTGAACAGACAAGAGGGAACTGATGCCTACTAAGACTGACGCTGCTACCAAGCCCCGCCGGGCGTACAAGCACGGCGAGCCCATCGTGGGTACCGAGTGCCGCAAGATGGAGTGGGGACTTCCCGCTCCGGTCTCTGCCCTCGCAGCCTGGGGAGCCCGTGCCATTGGCTCGGGCCAGGGCTTCGACCTGCTCTACGACAGGCAGTGTGCCTGGGGTGGGAAGGAAGACCGGGCCCGAATCGGACGACTGCTGAACGGCCACGTCCTGAAGGCAGCCCAGAGGGAGTGGCGTGACCTCCGAGACCTTGGGGAGGTCGCCTCCGATGTCCACAAGGAGGTCGTCTTGTACGAGGACGACGAGATTGTGCTGAAGGGCAACTCCAATGCGAGCGGCTCACCCAAGTACGGCGACCCCGGCTACGTCTACATCGTGGCCTACCTGAAGAACACCGAGACTGATGGAGCGACCCGATGAATATCGAAACCCGACTGAGTGCCATGCAGAAGCTGGCCGATACCCTGTCTGATTCTGTCTCCCAGATGGAGGAGGGCACTGCCCTCCTCGGAGAGTGGAAGGAGCTGGCCGACGAGCACGACCCCGAGGACATCAAGGAGAAGCTGGACGCGCTGAAGGAGTGGGACCGCGTCGAGTTTGCCTACGGCTACAGCGCCTACGACGTTGAAACAAAGCTGGAGGAACTGGAGAGGTGGGACTCCATCGAGAATGAGTACGGCGATGCCGGTGAGGTCGAGGACAAGCTCGAAGAACTCCGGGAGTGGGAGTCCGTATATGCAAAGTACGGCAACGCCGAGGACGTGGCGTCCAAGCTGGAAGACCGGGACCGCTGGGTTGAGCTTGGGGATGAGCACGGCACCCCGGACCAAGTGAAGTCCCAACTCAAAGACCTGAACGACTGGATTGCATTTGAGGATGAGCACGGCTCTCTCGACAATATCCGTCTCGCCCTGAAGGAGCGTGGTACTGCCATCGAGGGGGTCGAGGAGCTGGAGGTCTTGCTGACCGAGGCCAACGACTCGGCCAAGAGGGCGTGGGCAAAGCTGGATGCACTGAAGAACCGGAGCAGGTGGCAGGTGTTCCTGTCCCTCTTCACTGGGAGGAGCTGATGCCTACCCTTACCTTCTACTCCGATCCGGGGCACGGGTGGCTCAAGGTACCCCGGTCCTTGGTGACGAGACTAGCTGTCGAGGTCACTCCCTTCAGCTACCAGCGGGGGGACTACGTCTACCTGGAGGAGGACCTCGATGCCGGGGCCCTCGTGAAAGCAGCCAGGGCGGCGGGCATGACTGTGACTTTCAACCCCCAGCACACCAACCGACGTAGCCGCATCCGAAGCTACGCCCCATACACCACGGAGAGGAACTGATGCGCTACCGACCCATGTACCCCGGTGGACCTGACGAGCCTTGGGACGACACCACCTGTGCTAACTGCCGGTGCGACCTTCCCGAGGCAGACCCGGACCCAGCGAACGACGGCACCTCACCCTGGTGGGAGGGCTACTGTTCGGAGCCTTGCCGGCGGGGTGTGCCCGTCCCGACGGACGAGGCGCTGCTCAATGCTCTTGATGGTTATGGCCACCTGACCTACACCGTGGGCTTCAGTGACGAGAGCGAGGACGCGCCTGAGGACGCCGACCGAGGCGACTGGCTGGCGGCCTTCGACGCCGTCGTGTGGAAGCACCCATCGAGGGGTGTGCTCGTGGCGTACCACGTCGTAGTGAACAGCGATAGCGGCGGTTTCATCGACACCCTTGAGTGCGGCGTGGTCACCGCCGACAAGGCTCCCTTCTCGTTGCCTGACTACTGGGCATCCATCGGGAGGGAGCACGGCACCCCGTGGACAGAGGCTGAGGTCAAGGCGTCCTGGGAGACGCAGGCCAAGTGGACCACCGACCTGAAGGCAGACATCGCTGCCGTAAACAAGGAGGACTGATGTTCATCAAGAGTATCCGAACGAACCTGAAGACCAACGTGGACTACGAGACGCACGAGCCGGATGCACAGTACCTGTTCATCTACGGCAAGAACGCCTCGGGCAAGTCTGCCCTGGTACACAGCATCGAGCTGGCACTGACGGGCATGGTGACCGACGCCGCAGGGCGAGACATCAAGCAGCAGGTGTACCTGGATGCCCTGGCCAATGGGCCCAAGGCCCAGGTCGAGGTCATCGTCTCCACTGACGGGGCCACCTCGACACATGACGGGAAGAAGCCCAGGTACTGCCACGTCATGTACGACGCACTCAAGGCCATCAGCGGGAGCGGCAACGCCCTCATTGACTACCTGCTGAAGCACGGTACAAACTACGACGACAAGGTGACCGGCGTGTCCCTTGACTACCCGTCGTGGGACAAGTGGGAGGAGCGGTACGGGACTCGGGGTGCCCTGTCGCAAATCAAGACAGCGGCGGGCAGTGCGCTCCGAGCCCACCGGGCTGAAATCAAGGAGCTTCTGGTCGCCATGAAGTACAGTGATGCGCCGGACCTCCGGCTCATGCTGGCCTCGGCAAAGGAGAACGAGAAGACAGCCAAGGAGCTTCAGGTCCTGGTGACCAAGGCTGCACGAGCCTGGGTCGAGGCCATCGCACCTGCCGTGGTGGGCATGGCCCATCCCCTGGTCCCGCTCCGCTTCCACTTCCGACCCAAGGAGGTGAGGCTGAGTCTCCCGTCCGGCGGCACCGTACCGTCCGGGACGGAGATGGTGGAGGCTGCCATCGGGTTGGCCTACGCCACCCGGTCCGCTGACACTGCTGTCTACATCCTGCCTGACAGGGCGTACGACCCTGACCGGTTGGCCAGGTTGCTCCGCATCCTTCGCTATGTACCCTGTGCAGCAGCAGTGGTGCAGTCGCCCATCCTTCCGAACACTGACACCTACAACTACGCAGACTTCTGGGGGCACCACGATGTCGACTGATGAACTACTACATACACTGTACTACGCGTCCGTTGGCTACAAGCGAGAGGACCAGCTCCGGTTGGTAATATTCGCACTCCTCTCCAAGGCATTGGAGAGTGACGACCCTCGCTCTGGTGTGTGGGCTGAACTGTTCAAGGACCTGTACGCCGACAGCAGTCCCGTGGACTGGGACAAGCTGAGGGAAGAGCTGATTGAGACGGCAAGGGACGCCCTGGATGATGCGGTTGACCTTGCGATTGACAACCACAAGAGAGGTGAGTGATGAGAGCGAAGGCATCAGCAGAGAGATTCATTGAGGTCTGGCAAGACTCGAAGAGTATTCGGGAGGTCTGCGACAGGCTTTCGATGGGGCACAGTACGTGCAACTCAAGAGCCTCACGGTATCGGAAGAAGGGCGTTCCACTCCAGACGTTCGGTCGCACTGGGCGTCCGCGAAAGGACTGGGACAAGCTGGCAACACTGGCACTGAATGGAGAAGACTGATGGGACAAGCAGAGGACCGAGAGATGGCAGAGAATGCCTACCTGGAGCTGAAGCAGGAGGTGGCACAGGCCTCCCGCTGGGGCCTGAACTCCGACCGTGTCAAGGCCATTGTGCTGGGACACTTTGGTCTTCAGAGACTGCGCCGGAAGCGCATCGACCCCATCCTTCAGCGAGGGGTGGACGAGGGTGCCTGGGACTGGCACTCGGACTCGAAGCTGACGCCCTTCAGACTCATCCCCAAGGAGGACGAGCGGGCCGTGACCTGCTCCGAGGAGCTGGAGGTGTACGACGCACTGCTGGAGGCAGGGGACGCCAACGACTTGGACAACTGGCGACGGGACAACCCGGTGCCCGAGGAGGAGAAGGACAGCCCGTTCGGGAGCGACAGTACGCTCACCTCTGCAATCAAGGAGGCTGGTCTCCTTACCGAGGGAGCACCGCCCATCACCGTGACGAAGGCCACCGTCCTCGTCACGGAGACCAAGGCCCCCGAGGTAGAGGAGGGGCCAGCCTACACCCTCCTCAAGGACCGCAAGGGCGTGCTGGACTACACCCTCCGGGAGCTGCTCGATGCAGTCCTGGCCCACGTCGGGAGCAAGTGATGACCATCTACCTCATCTCGCTGTCGCATGGGTGTACCGAGAACTTCCGGTTCGCCCCCGACATTGACGCTGCCAAGAGGGTGGCCCGCATCCTCGTCGAGGACCGGACTCCTGAAGATGTGACCCGTCCATGGAGGTGGCAACCAGGGGACGAGCTGTGGGCTCACCACCCAGAGTACGGGCACGTCTTCATCAAGGAGGTTCCCCTCCTGGATGGGATGGATGCCGAAGAGGTTCTGTCTGATGCGTACCCCAACAACGAAGAGTGACCGGATGGCTGACCCACGTCGAGAGCAAGTGATGACCATCTACCTCGTCACCGTTCGGTCAAGCACCACCGAGGTTCTTCGGTTCTGCCCAGACCTCGCGGCTGCCAAGAGGGTGGCTGACATCCTCATCGCAGACCGGACCTTCCCTGGTGAGAAGCCCTGGGTGTGGGGGGACGATGGCCTCGACGCCTACCATTCAGGGGAGGGGTACCTCGCGATCGAGGAGGCTCCTCTTCTGGACGGGAAGGACGAAGACAAGGTCCTGCTGACATCCTGGTCCGCACGATGAACACTTCGCTCATCCGACCCTTCGTTCTCGACGGGTTCTTGATGCCCTACCAGGAGGCGGCCTACGCACAGTCGGTCGACCTCCCGGGCTTCATGCTGTGGTGGGCGTGCGGTTCTGGCAAGACCCTGGCTGCCCTCCTGTGGGCAGCTAGTGGTCCGGCCAGGCAGAAGGTCGTCATCGTGACCAGGGCACCCACCAAGAGGCAGTGGCAGCGTGAGGCACAGCAGTACACCTTGCTCCGTCCCGAGGTACTGACGGGCACGACACCGTACGAGCCCACCAGTGACGTAGTCATCCTGTCCTGGGCTACGCTCCGGGGCTGGGGTGACTACCTCCTGCGCTGGGCGAGGGGTCGTCCCTTGTCCGTCATCTGGGATGAGATCCACAAGGGCAAGAGCTGGAAGCGGAAGGAGCGGCTCGTCGCCAGGGACGGCAGCCGCTACTACACCTGGCTAGACAACCGTGCGGCGGCGGCGGCCAAGCTGGCACACGGAGCTACCCGTAGGCTAGGGCTTACGGCTACCCCAGTACGGAACAGACGGTCAGACCTGTGGGCACAGTTAGACTTAGTGTTCCCTAAGTTGTTCGGTACTAACTGGGACTTCATCCATCAGTACTGTGACGCCAGGCCCGGGGAGTACGGAGGCATCGACGCCTCGGGGGTGAACAACTGTACCGAGCTGAAGAACAGACTCCGCCCCATCACGCACGTCGTGACCAGGGAGGAGATGTCCAAGCACCTCCCGCCCAAGCGGCGGCAGCTTGTCTACCTCAACAAGACAGACCAGAGCAGGCCAGCTGGGTTCAAGCAGGCCATGAAGCAAGCTGCAAGGAAGGGGGCGAACGCCCTGTTCGAGATGCAGCTACTCGAAGCGGCCAGCCGTAAGCGTACCTGGATTGCTGACACTGTGCGTGACGCCGTGGAGAACGGACAGAAGGTCACAGTCCTGACTGGTCGCCGGAAGGACTGCGAAGCCCTGGCCAAGATGATCCGCACCCGGCTCAAGAAGCACCCCGTCTGGTCAGGACATGGTGGCAATAGCACCGTCGAACGTGACAAGATGGTCAAGGCGTACGCAGAAACGGAAGACCCATGTGCTTTCATAGGGACAACGGACGCTTTCGGAGAAGCCGTGGACGGGTTACAGAACACAGACCTGGCAGTCTTCGGGCTCCTGCCCTGGACACCGGGCCAGGTCATCCAGGCAGAGGGACGCTTCAGCCGTCACGGCAGTAAGCGTCGAGTCACAATCATGTACACCGTAGCAGAAGGAACCGTAGATGAGCACGTTGCGGACTTGCTTCTGGAGAAACTAGAGCAAGTCGTAGTGACACTAGACGACGAAGAGAGTGAAGGAATCGCAGCAACCCTAGCTGGTGCCGAGGACGAGGAGTCCATCGTGGCCAGCATCCTACGAATGATGGAGTAAGAAAATGCAGAGACGACACAAGCAGTGGACGAACTACAAGGTTGAGCACTTCGAGGGCGAGAAGTCCGGGGGGCACTTCGAGGTGGAGAACTCCGATACCGTGGGTGCCTACCTGATCACAGCCCACCGCGCCGACGGCGTCATCATCACCAGTGCAGGCTCCCCCCGCCTTGACCAGGCGTGGCTCCGCCTCGTCTACGCACTGGACGTGATGCCCGCACACCTGAAGTACCCCGAGCTGACGCTCGATGCTGTCGACATCTGGTGGGGCCTGCTCTCTGATGAGCAGCGTGAGCCCCTCCAGTTCTTCTGGGACAACGGCCAGGTACTGGAGCACGTCTCGGTCTGGGATGTCTTCGGGGACGGTGGCCCCGAGCCCGAGGAGGGACGCAATGATCGTGAGCGGTTCCGCTGGGCATTGTGTGAGTTGGTACAGAGGACAGACCTCCCCGCTCCAGCCCTCCTGTCTGAACTGGTCGGTGGTGTGGGAGCCCATGCCTGTACCTCGGGGCTGGTTGAGAATGAGGAGGAAGCAGGAGACCTGGGCAAGGTGATGGCAGGTGCCGTGAAGGCCTCACTGAAGCAGGTCAAGTCCATCACGGACTACTTCGAGACTGGTGTTGTGGTCATGCCTGGCGACTACGATGCCTGAGTTGCTAGACCCTGGACCAAGTCGCCGGGGCTGGCATCGTCTTCAGACGGTGCTCCAGTGTCCACGGAAGTACGCGCTCTACACAGAGTCCAAGCGGTCGTCCCGAGTGACGGCCGCCCCGGCTCTGATCAAGGGTAGCTTGCTTCATGTGGGCCTGGCGCACCGGTACGCCCTGATGAAGAACCCCAAGGCAGACCTGTACTCTCCACTCAAGGCAGTGGAGGGGCTGGCCGCAGCCCAGGTCAACGCCGAGGTGTGGGCAGAGCATGTCCCCCTCGTGCAGAAGACCCTGCTTCAGTACGACCTGCGCTGGAGCGGAGAGCAGTGGGAGGTGATGGACGTGGAGCGAGAGCTGACGGCGAACATCACGGACCCGGAGCGAGACGAAGTGTACCTCTACACGCAGCGAGCGGACCTCGTGGTTCGCAACCGACAAAGCGGACAATGGTACATCGTGGACCATAAAACGTCAGTACGGGTGGCACCGAAAACCATCCGACGTTACACGTTGTCGGGCCAGTTCCGAGGCTATGAATTCTTTGGGCGGGGCCTCCTCGGCAAGAGCTGGGGCGGCGTCATCCTCAACATGATTCAATGGCCGACGGAGAAGAAGGGCGCGGAGTTCTCCCGTGTCTCTCTGGAGCCCGCACCGTACGCAGACAAGACTTTCAAGAGCACTGTCCTTCACGCTGAACGAACCATTCGAGACCTGACTAAGACTGACTGCCCGCCCATGGAATGGCCTGGTGCCCATCACGAGATGGCCTGCTGGACTGCCTATGGACCGTGCCCACACCTGACCAAATGCCAATGGGGAACTGATACATGAGACTGTACCGATTCGGAATCACTTACGGACCGAGCAAGACAGGCAAGACACTCGCCGCCGTCCGGGCCTTCCCCGACGGACTCTTCATCGCACCGCCCGGTGCCCTGACCTCCGCCCGATGGCTGGACTGGGAACCACAGACGGTAGAGCTGAAGAGGGACCAGGGCTTCAAGCACATCGGAGACCTCGTCAAGCGTGCCTCCGGGAAGTTCCCTGCCATCATCGTGGACGACCTGTCCCTGATTGCAGACAACGAGCTTGAGGCGTGCAAGAAGGTCGCGAAGGGATTCGCTGCCTTCGATGTCTTCAACCGCAGGATGTACGACCTACGTGACATCTGCCGGAACGCCGAGTCTCACGTCCTGTTCACCTGCCACGAGCAGGCACCACGAGAGGTGAAGAAGGACGCGTTCAGTCGGTACATCCCTGGTGCTCCGCTCATGCCAGGCTGGCAGGTGCCGGAGAAGCTGCCCGCCATGGCAGACTTCGTGGCCAGGGTTGTCTACGACGACGACACACCAGGCTGGCCGTACGTGTACGACACGGCACCGGACCCGCACTACATCACGGGTGACCGTCTCGCCATCCTGCCCGGTCGCTTCCCCCTGAACCTCCGAGAAGCCCTGCTAGGTGCAGGGTACGCCGTACCTCGTCCCGAGCCTCTGGTCTGGATGGAGGAGTACGTCGAAGCTACAGCCCTGGACCTTCTCGAAGAGTCCGGGGAGAAGAAGCCAGATCTCAAGCGCGTCTTGTCGGCCACGGCAGGTACGCTCCAACACCATTCCCCTCGGCACGTCCGTTGGGTTCTCGCTGACGCTCTGGACAGGATGTCCTTGCGCCGGCACACTGCAAACCTTCTGGTCGATTTCATCGACAACTACTAGACAAGGACTGAATCATGTTTGACTTCTCGAAGACCGTCGTGAACGTACCCCCTGTGAAGGAGGACGTGTACTTGGTCGAGATCGTCTCGGCCGAACAGTACGAGACGCGCAACGGCAATGACCGCATCCGCTTCACCTGCCTCGTTGAGACTGGTGCCGCGACTGGGGACAGCCAGGCTGGCTGCACCATCCAGGACGGCTTCAACCTCCCGACGTACCAGGACGCCACCAAGAACGCCAGGCTTCAGTCCCTGTGGATGAAGTTCTACGTGTCGCTGGGTGTCGACCAGGCAGAGCTGCGTGCCCTCGGGCCGAAGTTCAAGTACAAGCACATCATGGAAGAAGGCAAGTTCGAGTGCATCATCGGCAAGAAGGGGTACGTCCGCTACGTCCCCGCCGCTGACAAGGACTCCTACTCCGACAGCACCTGGCTCACCCCGCGCCAGGCGGAGGTATACACCGAGGCTCGCGCCACGGTGGAGGAGGCCACGAGTACCGCTGCCGAGGGCATTGATCCCCTCGCTGGTCTCTTGAACGGCTGACACCTAGTGCGTCCCTGTCTTGGTCGGTAGGGGGGTCGAGTGTTTCACTCCACTTGACTTTCGGGTAGTGCATCGCCGGCCAAGACAGCGGACGCCCTCTGGGGGAACCATGGCCCTTGAGTGTGCCAACTGCGCTGCGTGTCCTCTCCGTTCCTATTGGGAACGGAGAGGGCACTGGAACCCTGTGGGGTTCGAGCACAACGAGAGCGACGTGCTTGTCCTGGGGGACGCGCCCTCGAAGCAAGACCTCGCGAACGGGAGGCCCTTCGTCGATGCCCTTGGTATCGCTGTGATGGACTCCCTGGAAGAGCTGAAGAAGACACGGCTCGACGTGGACTGGGGGAACCTGCTGGGCTGTAGGTGGCCGGACGATGATCCCAAGGTCTACCTCGCCCAGCTACAGAAGCGGAACCGGAAGCGTGCCAAGAAGAAGGAGCCCGCCATCATCAACCCGGTGGCAGCGTGCTGGCCGCACGTCCGGGAGGAACTCAAGCGGTACCAGACCGTCATCCCCATGGGCTCCTACGCGGCCAAGGCCATACTGGATGGGAACAAGAAGCTCGAAGACGTACGGGGCGGGCCGACCTTACGGGGAGAGCAGAAGGTTCTCCCGACCTACCACCCACGTCTGCTCCAGGTACAGGAGCATCTCCGCGAGGTGTTCCGCTCGGACATCGCCAAAGCGTTCAGGTACCACCGAGACGCCCTGCGCTGGGAGGACCCGAAGGTCTTCTACCAGCCCACAGCGGAGTGGGCTCGTGCCTGGTTCGAGAGGAACCGCCACGAGGTCCTGGCCTACGACGTGGAGACTGACGGCATCGACAGCCTCACCGTGGAGATGAGGTGCCTTGGCATCGGGACTACGGACGAAGTCCTCATGCTCGGCTTCCTGTCCGTAGACGGCCAGACGCGCTTATACGAACCGGAGGAGGAGCGCAAGATCAAGTTAATGCTGTCCGAGGTCTTCACGGACAAGAGCATCCTAAAGTCGGGGCACAACGCCGGGTACTTCGACCGTGCCGTTGTGGAACAACATCTCCGGGTAACGCCCGAGCCCCTCGTGGACACCATCCTGCTGCACAAGCTCGGAGCATCAGAGCACCGGCACCGCCTGGGCTTCGTGGCCTCGATGCTCCTCGACGTGCCAGCCTGGAAGGCAGACCACACCGGAGTCACAGCCCAGACGGACGCTGACCTCCACGCCTACTGCGCCACGGACGTGGCCGTCACCGCCCGCATCCTGCTCCCTCTGCGAGACAAGGCCAAGCGCCGCAAGCAGCTTCACCTATACAGCATCGACGCAGAGATTCAGGATGTCTGCGCTGGGATGCACCGGCTAGGGATGCGGGTAGACGAGGGCCGCCGTGCTGCTCACGAGCAGGTACAGGTCACCCAGGCAGCCCAGTGGCTCGGTGCGATCCACGCCCTCCAGCCCAACCTCAATCCGAACAGCCACGTACAGCTCCGTGCTCTGCTCTTCGATGACTGGGGCTTACCTCCCTACGAGTACACCCTCGCAGGAGAGCCCTCGACAGGGGCTGCGTCCATCCGAATGCTTCTGGTGAACCCACTAGTGGATGAGGACCAGCGAGCCCTCCTGCGGGCTGTGAAGCGTTACCGCAGGGCAGAGAAGCTCTTGTCCACTTACCTTCGGAAGTGGGCACCAGGGGTTGGAGTGGTCACACCAGAGGGCTACGTCCACCCGGACTACAACGCACACGGTACGGTGACGGGGCGACTGTCCTCCTCGAACCCTAACTTCCAGAACGTGCCATACTTCCTCCGGGACATCTTCATCCCCCCACCGGGCTGTGTCTACGTCGGAGCGGACTACGACCAGCTAGAGCTTCGCTTCGCCGCTGCTCTGTCCGGAGCGGAGAGCTACCTGGACGTGTTCGAGAAGAAGCTCATCGACCCGCACAACTTGACAGCTGACCTCATGTTCGGTGACGCCTTCTGGGCGAGCGAGGGAGCCCCGAGCACCCGCATGGGGAAGGGCAGTGATCAGTTCAAGCGGCTCCGGAACCTAGCCAAGACCATCTGCTTCGCGTCCCTGTACGGAGCCAAGCCCCCCAAGGTCCACGAAATCATAGGCCGAGAGGAGGACGACCAGGGCAACATGATGTACGGAGACATGGACTTACGCCAGGTCCGTACGCTCCACCGCAAGTGGCTGGAGCGAGCCCCGGAGTTCAAGGCGTGGTGGCGGCAGACGATGCAGACGCTACGTCGCCAGGGCTACATCGAGGAGTGCGTGCTCAAGCGGCGTCGGTACTTCGCACAGGAAGACTACAACGCCGTGCTGAACTACGGCGTCCAGGCAGGGGGCTTCGCTGTGGTAGCCCAGGGGATGATCGAGCTAGTCCAGGACCACCTGCCGTTCGACTTCGGCCAGGGGTCAGG
>Ga0098061_1001248_pt1 | contig 12337 bp, 15 predicted proteins | sample 22_taG_FD_92579 | JGI IMG/M metagenome (GOLD analysis project Ga0098061, IMG submission 92579) | Marine viral communities from the Subarctic Pacific Ocean - 22_ETSP_OMZ_AT15343 metaG | ecosystem: Environmental > Aquatic > Marine > Oceanic | place: Subarctic Pacific Ocean | collected 2015-01-20 | reverse complement strand
TGTATTCCAGTTTTCTAAAATCGCTTGCTGTTCGGCTGCGAACGACTTATCTAATACCTTCTGCATATCTTCTGGCTCTACAAGAGGTTCTAAGTTTTCTAACACGACCCACTTCCAATCTGGGCCGTGAGCATATGTTTTGGGAAAAATAAGAGGGTAGGCAATAGCAGTTTCAAAGTCTTCTTTGTTCATCTTCTTTTTATAATCGTCATCTTCGTGGATAACCTTGATAACATATGCCGGATCATCAACGGGTTGATATACCATGCGGAAAGATCCACTTCCGCCGGGCTCCTTAAAAAGATCAGAGTTTACGATTGCCTGAATCTCTTTTAAATCATCAGTTGCTTGGATTTCTTTAAGCCACGGGAAATGCTCGGCTTCGGCCTCTGTAAGGAAGCGGTCCCATTTAATGGAGATGAAATTTGTCATTCACTCTAAATAGTTCTATTTTTGTTCCTTATCCCCCACAACTTTTACTCCATGTCTCTTTACCCATTCATAGCCGCCGAAACCATCAACATATACAACCCTGATCCATGGATTAAATTCAAAATAGTTCTCTGTACACATCTCAGTTATGATTGCAAGACATGTGCACCTAGGCCCGCCGGTTCTTTCCACCAGATCTCCAACGTTTAGGCCTTCGATCCCGCATTGTCGGAGCGCTCTCTTCGAAGAAATTTACAAAGTCAGCAACCACTCAATAGAGTAGATTACTTCCTCGGCGCTATAGCCACGATCAATATCTCGCAAAACCATCTCACGATCAATATAATAGAATGTTGGCCAACCAGACAGTGCCCACGTTCCACCAGCACTCTCTAGCATAGAGCGACTCCCAGCAATTACCAAAGAATCAGTATTGCCGTATGTAGTCGCCCATTCATTAACATCTTTTTGGGTGGGAACATCTCCTGTGGCTGTCTCCACTAAAACTGTGATATAGAGCAACCCGGTATCCCGGTATTGATCCTGCACTTCTTGCGCATGCGCTGCCGCGGCCTTACAGGGTCCGCACCAGCCGGCCGAGAAGTCCAGTACAATTGGGCGCCCGTAAAGAGCGTAAAGCCCAAATGGGTCTCCATGATGGTCTCTGGTTTCAATATTACAAGGATGGTCTCCCTCTACGCACGCGCAGGTGTTCCAAGTAATAGGGCTTGCTGGCAACACATCCCATGGGTCCATATCATGTGTGTTCGGTAAAGTAAAAAGATCTACCGTCTCTTCCAAGTCATCGGGACCTATATCTTTAAATCCCTTATCCTCCTCTCCCGAAGGGGGTGTGCACGCGACAAAGCACGCGCAGAATACTAACAAAATCGTACGTAACATAACGACATACCTCCTATTGTAACTAGGAAGCAAGATCTGTGCCGCTATGTAAAGTCTTTAGGATCTCTATATTTTTGTCGAACTTTTTCAGAGATAGGGATAGCCTCGCCATCGCCATCGATCCGCACAAAGGTCATTTTGGTCTCAACTACAACCCGTTGTGTTCCGTTATACACAGAATGCCTTCTCGCCTCGATATTCAACCGTAGAGACGTTTTTCCTACCCTGTCCACCTCTCCATATATCTTAATGATTTGACCGGGCCTACAGGGCCGCTGGAAGGTGAGCCCAGCAATGTGTTTGGTGACCATTCTGGGGGTGTCTGCCACCTGCGCGGCGAAAGCTGCTGCAGCCTCATCGAGCCAAGCTAGCATTACTCCTCCAAAAAGGTTTCCGTGATATCCTACATCTTGAGTTTTAACAAAATGTGTTGAGATTAACTCCATTAAGTCACTTTTCATCTTTCTTTGATTTAGGGAGAGGAGGTACCGCATCAAAACAGCCGGTGTTCTCACACAACTTATCAACTTTATCCTTGAGTGTGTCGATAGTCATGTGTAATTTCCTCAAAGCCAATTCTACATCTTTTTGTAACTTTTTTTTAGAGTCCATTTTCTTCAATCTCCTGAATCATTGCAAAGTGCGCATTGGCAATTGCCTCTCTCACCTTGGGGTCCATTAAGGATATCGCATCATCAAAATTTGTCATAAAGCCGTTTTCTGAAAGCACTGCGGGCATATGGGTTTTGCGTAGCACATAAAAATTAGCCCACGTGTCGTTGGCTCGCACTCCCCTGTTGCGAAAATTTGTTAACGAAGCTAGATGGCCCTGCAGACTTTCGGCTAACCTCAGCCCTCCGGAGGATCTATAGTGATGAAATGTGCATACTCCAGCGGCAGAATTAAAATCTTTTCCGTTTCCAAAAGCATTTGCATGCACAGAAACATAGATACAGTTCTTCTTTTCCTTATGGATTTGATTGGCTCGGCTTACTCGTTTTCGTAAGGATATATCTTCCAAGGAATCAACCACATCAATCGCCTGTATTTGCGGCGGAAGACATCCCGACCGCCGCCGGCGCCGCCGGCGCCTGTACGGGGTTCCATCGATCATGTGCCCGTTGCATAGGTTTAAAATCATACGTACAACGTCTCTATTAAAGTCGCCTTCATATAAAACCGACCCATCAGGAAAGGCCGGCGACCTTTTGCCGGCAGTTTGATAAACCCCGTCAATTATACCTCCGTGGCCAGGATCCAATAACCAAGTGTATCTCGACATAATAATTCCCTCCCACTAAATAGAGAAAGGATTCCACAAAGCTAATTTAAGGTATTATTTACTTCAATGCGTCGAACATCTCAGCAGCGCTGCTGCCGATATTCTGAGGCGCCAGTGGGCTAACATTGCCTTTACCGGGCTCTGCCAAGGATTGCCATTCAATATGATCGGTAATAACGCCGTTAATTTCTCGGAAGAATTTGTTGTTTAAAGTCATGATCTTCTCTCCGTGCCTAGCGAGAGCGCTGAGCATTCCTGGATCTTCCGCAGTCGATTTCTCAACCGTCTTATAGCACACCCAAACTTGTTGTTGGGCCTCTGTGGCCAATTGTGATAGGTCAGTTGACGTTGTGGCAGCGTGGGCCTGCTCCATCCATTCTACGGCGTCTACAGCTAGTTGTTGAGTCTCTGGGTCCCCGTCGCGTGTGATGACCTCAAGACACCCCTTGATGGCGTTAACACCCGTATCAGTGATCGTGTATGGCGCCCCACCATCATCAGCGGGCATAGTAATGTCTGCCATGGCAGGAGAAGCCATAACGCCCATGACGGCCGTAATAGAAATCAGTACAATAAGCGCGAAAGTAGCTTTACAAAGAACTGGGTGTCCATCACAAAACTTTTTGACAAAATTGACCACTTTCATGAGGATGGCCCCAATTTTTGATGCAACTATCTTTGCTTTCTGTAAAAGAAGCCATGCTTGAATTTCAAGATTAAAAATAAAGTCAGCAACCTTCTTTGCGGCCGCATTATACGCATGCTTGATTATTTCCCACTCTTCTTTTGCACCAGACTTCAGAGCCTCATATCCTCTCTTAAGGGTGTCTACAATTCCTTCGTCGAGCAAAGATTGCATTTCTAGCATTACTTGGCGATCCCAAGTCTCATAAAGCTCAATTTCGGTGATTATACCGCGGTCAAAGTTCTCACAAAGGCGCTCAAAGCTGTGTCGGCCGGAATATTTGCGCCAGCTCTCCATTAAGAGGCTAAAATCATTTTTTTGGGACATCTTGGACTCCATCTCTTTATAAATAGGCTTAAAAGTACTCTTTCCATCGAATATTGCTGCTCTGGAGTCTTTTTTGGATGATTGATCGATAAGATGGCTTCTTCGGGCGCTTTATTAACGAAACGGGCGCATCTTCGATCAAATAATCGCGTTTTTTCTGATTGCAGGGCTTACATGCCGCCACAACGTTAGTCCACCGCGAGTTACCCCCTTTAGACTTTGGAATGACATGATCAATCGTTAAATCGGCCTCTCGGAAGCTTTTTGCGCAGTATTGACATCGATTTTCATCCCGAATGAGAATATTCTTCCGCGTACAAGGCAATGTAAAGAACTTTTCATCGATATATTGAAATAAAACTATAACTGAAGGTATTTGAAAGGCTTTTGTCGCCGAATGGACCCATTTATCGGAATATTCGACCGCCCAAGCCTTTTTTAGCCAAGTAAGGAGGAAAGCTTCCTCCCATGTGATTACTTCGATCGGCTTGAAAGAAGAATCGAGCTTAAGGACGGCGATATTTTCCATTTTTCTCCTTCTTGAGCCCAATTAGTCATTGACATTGTTGTATATATCAATTATAATAGTTAATAGTTCGAGCCTTAAGATAATTAGTACATGAGCATCTTCCGTAAACACAAATCCATTGTCGATCGTGCATCAGCAGATCGAATTCGCCATAAAAAAAAGATCGATCGAGCAATTAAGGAATCCATTAAGGATGTTGTTGCTGAAGAGTCAATAATAGGCCAAAATGGTAAGAAAAAGATCCGAATTCCAGTCCGTGGCCTTCGAGAGTATCGGTTTGTATACGGAAACAATGATAAAAACAAGTCAGTCGGCTCTGGGGGCGACCACTCGCTCAAAAAGGGCCAAAAGATTGGCAAAAAGCGCGCCGAGAAGGCCAAAGGCCAAGGAACAGGAAAAGCTAGCGACCAAAAGGGCGACGAATACTACGATGTAGAGGTTTCATTGGAAGAGTTGGCAGAATATTTATTCAATGACCTCGATTTACCGGATCTAGAGAAAAAACAGTTCAGATTTATATCACAAGAGTCAATTAAGCGAAAAGGATATCGCTTTAAGGGCATTCGGCCTCGACTTTCGAAGAAAGAGACCCTAAAAAGGAAGATCCGACGCCAAAAAATGGCCCAAAAGGTCGGCACTTATGATCCCGAGAGCGACGATCGCTTTCCCTTTCACCAAGACGACCTCAAATACCACCACATCAAGCCAAAAGTTAAAGAAAACAGCGCCGCCGTTATTTTCTTTCTAATGGACGTCTCCGGATCGATGTCACAGGACCGCAAATACCTCGCCCGCAGCTTCTTTTTCCTCCTATATCAATTTCTTAACCACAAATATGACAGAATTGAAGTAGTTTTTATATCTCACTCCACCGAAGCCAAGCGAGTAAATGAAGATGACTTCTTTAAAGTGGGGACATATGGTGGTACAATAATTTCTAGCTGCTTGGACCTTGAATTAGAGACAGTTCAGAAAGAGTATCACCCCAATAGTTGGAATATTTACAGCTTTTACTGTGGCGACGGCGAAAATTGGTCGAGCGACAATGAAAAGTGCATAGACTTATTTAAGGAAATCAAAGATATAAGTCAATTAACCGGCTATTGCGAGATTAACGAGCACTATAAAGGTCTTGCAGACGAAATAGATAAAGATGATCCCTTTTACGGCACTCCGTGGGGAACGTTCTCAGCATGGAAAAACGAAGAAATGGACAATTTGTGGTCTAAATTAAGCCCTATTTGTGACAATAAATTTAAAAGAGTCATGGTTGGTGAGACGGAACATATTTGGCGCGCCTTTCATAGTCTTTTTGGAGGTAAAAAGTAGCGATGAGCGACTGGACAGAGGCAGATCTTCTCCATTGGGATGAAAAAATTATTCGTGTGGGGGAGGACCTAGGTCTAGATTGGCACCCAATCGACTATGAAATTATCGATTATCAAGAGATGCTAGGCGCCATGGCTTATGTGGGGCTCCCGACTCACTATAGACATTGGTCCTATGGAAAAGAGTACGAGCGTACACATACGCTTTATAATATGGGACAAACTGGGCTCCCATATGAGATGATAATTAACTCAAATCCTAGTATCGCATACCTCATGCGTGAAAATGCATTGAACATCCACATTCTTACTATGGCTCACTGTGTTGGCCATTCGGATTTCTTTAAAAACAATCGAATGTTTGCAGATACCAATCCCAACAATATAATTGATAGCTTTAGGTCGGCAGCTAAATACGTCCGCAAACTAATCGAAGATCCATCTATCGGAATCGATCGAGTGGAAGCAATCCTCGATGCGGCCCACTCTATCAAATATCAAGTTCCCCGCTTTCCCGGCATCAGATATAAGACGCAGGAGGAGTTATTGCGCGACGAACACAAGAAAATGGCTCGAAATCCAAAGTATAATCCAGATTTACTAAAAACTCCGCTCGAGCCAGAGTACAATTTGCTTAAATTTATCGCGGAGCACAGCAAACATCTTCAGGACTGGGAGCGCAATCTTATTCTTATTGTTGAAGAAAGCTCTAAGTATTTTATACCGCAAGCTCTCACTAAGGTTATGAATGAAGGGTGGGCATGCACCATTCACTATAAGATTGTTAACGAACTTAATTTACCCGACAAGTTACATCTCCCTTTCATTAAGCTCCACAATCAGGTGGTGCGCCCACACTTAGGTCAGCTAAACCCATATCACTTAGGATTTAAGCTCTTTGAGAAAATTATTGAAGAACAAGGGTTTGAAGAAGCAATGACAATAAGAGAAGTTCACAACGACATCACTTTCCTTCGGTTTTATTTAGATGAAGATTTTATGAGGGAGATGAACTATTTTAGTTATTCCTTTAAGAAGGAGCACAAGACGGCTACTATAGATGATATATCCAACAATGAAGGATGGGAAAAAGTAAGAGACGAATTAATTAATAATATAGGGCTGAATCGTATTCCGACGGTTTATGTCGAGGAAGTTGAGAAAGACAATACGTTATGCTTGGCGCATGAACATGACGGCCGAGATTTAGAATTAGCTTATGCACAAAAAGTTTTTGATTATATTAAGTATTTATGGGGAGACCCTGTGAAGCTAATAACAACGATTGAAAATGAAAAATGGGAGTTTTAAAACAATGAGTACCACAAGTAAATTTTTAGAAAATGCAAAATCTCATCGGGAGAGTAAAAAAACCAAAAAGTTTGAAGGCTCTCTGGAAGAATATTTGCAAATTTTAGAAGAAGATAAAGAAGTCGCCGCGCTGGCGCACAAACGACTTTACAAACAAATCCTAAATCGAGGGGTAACAATCCTTGATGAAACAGATGATCGGTGTAAGAAGCTCTTCAATGCCGAGACGGTGAAAATATATGAGTATTTTTCAAGCCAGTTTTTTGGGATGGAGCGACCACTAGAAAAGGTAATGAGATTTTTACACTCTGCTTCAATGCGCGGAGAAGAGAGTCGACAGGTACTGCTATTGCTTGGACCTGTAGGAGCTGGTAAGTCAGCACTTATAGAACACATCAAGTCCGCACTGGAAGCATGCAGTCCAATCTATGTTTTGGAGGGTTGTCCTATACGGGAAGAGCCTCTTCACCTTATCCCTCGATCGCTGCGAGATAATTTTATGGAAATGTATGGAATCCCGATCGAAGGAGACTTGTGCCCCGTTTGTCGTCACCGCCTTATTAACGAATTTGAAGGCGACTATACAAAATTCCCTATTACACAGTCCTCTTTTTCGGTCCGCGGCCGGAAGGGTGTCGGAGTGGTGCCTCCCATGGACCCCAACACACAGGATACAAGTCTTCTCATAGGATCAGAAGATATCTCTAAACTAGACCTCTATCCTGAGGATGACCCTCGCGTTCTATCTCTCAACGGCGCCTTCAATGTTGGTAACCGTGGAATTGTAGAATTCGTTGAGGTCTTTAAGAACGAGATTGAATTCCTTCATACGATGATTACAGCTACACAGGAGAAGAATGTTCCTTCCCCCGGCAAGCAGGCAATGATTTATTTTGATGGTGTCATCCTTGCTCACTGTAACGAAGCAGAGTGGAATAAGTTCAAGTCTGAACACACCAACGAAGCTATCCTTGATCGTATCGTGCGAGTTAACATTCCTTATAGCTTAGAATTTGAACAAGAAGTTAAGATTTATCAAAAGCTCATTGGTCGAAGCGATTATGATTATCACTTAGCGCCCCATACGCTAGAGATAGCTGCCATGTTTGCAGTCCTTTCTCGCCTTAAGCCATCGAACAAAGTCGACCCTCTCACAAAAATGAAAATTTACAATGGTGCTGAAATTGTAGAAAAAGGGATGATCAAGAAAGTTGATATCAAGGACCTACGTGAAGAAGTAGAGGACGAGGGGATGACAGGAATATCAACACGGTTTATAATGAAAGCCATCGATGCTGCTTTAGCCGACTCGACAAAAAACATGATTACTCCCATTTCTATCCGTGACGCTCTCATCAAGCAAGTGAAAGAGCAAATTGTTAATGCAGATGCTCGCAAACATTATCTTCAATTTTTGCAGAAAGCGCTTCATGAAGAATACCTCTCGATCTTGGAAAAAGAGATTACAAAGGCTTTTGTTACAGCCTATGAAGAGCAGGCCGAATCTCTCTTTAACAATTATCTCGACCATGCAGAGGCATATGTCAACAATACCAAAGTTAAGGATAAGATAACAAACGAAGACATGGAACCAGACGAGAAATTCCTACAGTCGATTGAAGAACAGATTGGAATCAAAGGATCCGCGAAGAATAATTTCCGAGCCGATATTTCTTCCTACATGTTTGCAAAGCTTCGTCGCGGCGAAGTAATTGATTGGCGCTCTTACGGCCCTCTACGAGAAGCCATTGAAAGTAAGCTTGTCTCTTCTGTTAAAGATATCTCTCGCATTATCACTAAGAGCAAGAGCCGTGACAACAAACAACAAAAGAAGTTTAACAGTATGGTACAGACTTTAATCGATGACTATGGTTATAATGAAGATTCTGCGGAAGAAGTAATTAAATTCGCATCCAATAACTTGTGGCGCGACTCATAGGCTCCCACTTTTGTTAGCGCCAAGAAGGGGGGCCTTTCCGTCCCCCTTCTTCATTATCTCTAAGCCAGCCAGCTTACACCACTGAGAAGAGCCCGATAGGGTACCTGAAGTAAAATGAATACGAAACCAAGGGTTATCCTCGTCCAAATCCGGGAAGACTTCCACAACGATACCCATAGCTCGATATTTTATCGACCTAACAAGATCTCCCTTCTGGATCGTGCCGGCGGTCACGAGTTAATGAAAGGTGTCGTCCTTGGGCGACAAATTATACAACGTCGGCGTCGCATCGGTTGCGCCCTCTAGTTCGTGGTCTAGAGATAGCACCAATTCTTGAGTCTTTGTATCAACATAAACAGAGACGTACTCTCCTTCAGGGACGTTCGTAAAGTCCTTCATTGATAGCTTTGCAACACCGAGTTTATTAACTAGCACCGTAATAATAGTCGCGAGCATCTCCGGTGAAGATACATCTCCATAGTTGCTCACATCAGAATCTTGATAGAATTGAGAAGACGTCCCATGAGACTGCACGATCGTTGTCGCGTTTTCGATTAATTTTTTGTTTTTGATTACTTCGTCGCGGGCACTAACCAGCAGAGTATCCAATTCGCGAGACAGTTCCATAATAAGGTGCTCCCGTCGACGAAGTCGATATATGTCACAACATGCTCCAATCAGAGCAATTGAAATCGTAACAAATAAAACAATAAATACAGTATTCATAGGGTGTGGTCTTTCTTACATGTAATTAGTCGAAATTCCGCGATTTTTTCTCGCCAATTTTTTAATGCTCTCAGATGCCCTAAAAAGGATGTTTATACTCTAAGCCTAGGCACAGCTCCCAACTAAAGGCGCAGACACACAGGCGCACTCTCCAGTAGCGCAGGGAGAGACTTCCGTATTGCACGGAGACACCCAGCATGCAGCCGTAGTGTCGATTGATAGCGACGAAGGGTAGTGGGAACACTCTACCAGATATGTAGTAGGATCCAAGCGCCAGAACCAATAATGGTGGCAACACACACCCAAAAGACGGCTTCAGTGAGATCGGGGTTTTGGGCAAGTGTTTTACGCATAACAGACATAAGTAGGCCGCAGTATACCAGAGCGCCTAAATAAGTTGTTGTGGATATATGCACTTCTTGTGCCAAACTACACAAATCTGTAAATTTCTACTGGGATTTTTTTCTAGGCCTTGATTTATAGGCGTTTAAAGCCCTAAGCCGATCGCGTCGACTCTTCGCGCGCAGGGAATCTTTCGGAAACATCCGTTCGAACGATGTACGAGCTTCTTCTGGAGTCGGTCGCGATGCTGGAATATCCTCAGAACCCTGTTTTTGGGCCGTATGATTAGCTTCGGCCTTAAGGGAGAGAGTTCGCCATGCGAAATATAGCAGTAGGCCGCCGGGAACTATAACCGCGGCCGCAAACACTAGAGCGTGTACAAGGGGGTTGGCCATCTTGCGTCATCCTTTTGTCACCCTTTACGCCTTAAGCGACCAAGCATTGGCGCTAGCACGCCATCCCACACGATACCGAGCGCTCCGACTGTCGCCGCAACCCACAAAAGGCCTAGTCCGCTTAAGCCAACTACCACCAATGCTGTCTGCAACGCTTCCATGGCCTATTCCTTATCGTCTAGAGGAGCGCGCTTACGTGGCAGCTTGGCGAATCGTCCCTTTTGCGACTGTCTAGACGATATGCCAATTGCTGAATCATCCAATAGTGCAGCTGCAATGTAGTCTAGCGAAATGTCTAGATCTTCGAACTTCTTGCCTAGTTCTGTAATGATGCGATCGACCATTGACTCAACGAAGTCTTCGGTTATCTCGGGCCTATTGTCTTCCATGTGTGGGGTTGCTCCTTCACTAAGTAGTGTTTAGGGTTTTTAAAAAGTTAAAAAGGGGCGAAAAGTCTCAAAAATTACCCACGCGTTGAAAATGTACTTAGTCAGATCTTCTCCTCCGGATACTTGCATAGCACATACATTCGGGGGCCGTAGGGGGGGAGGGGGGGTCCCCCCTATGTCAAGAAATTGTTTTGTGATTGTTTGTGAGTTGTTGCGCTCACGATTTTGTGAGTTACTGGCTCACGCCGTGAGTTACTTAGTACACGCAAGCACTCACAGTAGATACAAAAAAGCCCGCCGTGAGGCGGGCAAGATTGCTTGCAGCTAGCAACTAGCTGTTCTTATAACCTCGCTTGTGGAGGGTCATCACTTCGATGGTAAGCACGGCGGCCGCCTCATCAGTATCAACGAGGGCCTGTGCCTCGATTAGAGCGTGCCGGAGGTTGCCCACGGTCGCCACGTTGTCGGGGTCAACACCGACAAGCGCACAAGCGGACAGGGCACCGTCAAGGGTGCTCTGTGCTTTAGCAACGCGGGAAGCCGCGTCGGCACCGGCGGCGGTGAAAGTCAGCACGCGACGGCTGGAAGCCTTCACCGCCTTGACGGTCGCGGGGACAGAGCCGAGCATCAGCGCGGCACCTTCTGGGTTTAGGTCCGCGTGACTGTCAAGGATGAAAGTAAACGCGCTCCCGATGTTGGAGAATGCGAGGGTCATATCGTTGGCGGATGCGAGGAAAATAGAGGTCATTTTAGTGTCCTTTCGAGACGGTCGGGCTTTAGTGCCCTCAACTGTTATAATAATACCATATTGAGCAGAAAAGTCTCGGGCATTATCGTGCCCGATTGACAGCCCCGCGCCGATTGCGCGGATTTCGTTGTTGTCTCTCTTCATGCTCATACAAGTATTGTACCTGAAAAATCCGCTTTTGTATCGGGCATAATGGTGCCCGATTGCCGATTGACCTGGATTCTATTGTGTGTTGCAAGCATCGACCATGCTTGATACTTGTGGGATGCAAGCGTAACACTTGCAGGGCGCAAGCAACTCACAAACATATGATTGCATGCCGCATGCAACTCACGGAACTCACGGGTTGACTTGTCGGGATTGTGCCTGTACTATATCATGACATTCTATTCCCCACCATTTCCCACAATGATAGCACCACGATAGCAGCGTAAGGTATTAAATACAATTCCATTCAATCCCCCTAAGTTACTTTTCTATCACCAGGGCACCAGCAATAACCAGGACATATGCCCAAGCAGGAGCACCAAAGTACCAAAGCGCACCACACGTTACAAGGAACAATACCATTAGCTTGCTTCCGCCCATTCTACATTACGGGACAACACCTTGATTCGACACACATGCCGACTGTCTGTAGTATACCAATTCGTAAAGGGTAAATCCCAGGATTGCAGGTTACTTGTGTTGGCCGTCCAGTTTACATTCACCTTACCGTCTGCGGCTACACTCATCACAATGCCGAGCACTTTTCCTGTGTAATCTTCTTTGAATGTATCCAGCTCAACTCTCTCTACTGAGACAAGATCTCCTGGCAAGATTTCTGCAACGATTTTCTGTCGCTTTTTCTGTGAAGATTTCTGCGCTGCTCTCTGAGTCATTTTCTTTGAGAGGTTTTTCTGTGAAGATTTCTTCTGTGGTTTTCTCTGAAGATTTTTCTGTCTCGCTGCCTTTGTCTTCTGCGCTGCGATCTTCTGTGAAGTTTTCTTCTTTGGTGTCGC
>Ga0098061_1001245_pt1 | contig 12358 bp, 13 predicted proteins | sample 22_taG_FD_92579 | JGI IMG/M metagenome (GOLD analysis project Ga0098061, IMG submission 92579) | Marine viral communities from the Subarctic Pacific Ocean - 22_ETSP_OMZ_AT15343 metaG | ecosystem: Environmental > Aquatic > Marine > Oceanic | place: Subarctic Pacific Ocean | collected 2015-01-20 | reverse complement strand
TTTTTTACTGTTTCTTTAGAAAAGTAAACATAATATTCACTATCAGTATTAGGATCATATCTAAATATTTGTTTGTTAGGAATTAAAGCAGGAGAAATTAATTCTCTTTTTTCTTCATCTACCTTTGCAAAAGTTAAATTATTTTTAGACTTATTGAAATAAACAAAGTCTTGTTCTATGGCAGGTGAAGTAACTAAACTAATTGCGTCAATTGTTAATGCTTCGTTTTCATCTGAAATTACTAATTCTACAATGGAAGTTTTCTTTTTCATACTATATGTCTTTTGCTTGTCGTCTTGCGTTTTCAATATCTGTAATATTATCTTCTAAATCTACTGCAATTTCATCTAATTGTTTAGCAACAGGAATATCAGCAATATTAACACCTAATTCTTTAGCTTGTTTTTCTATTTTATAATATATAGAATTGGCTTGTTTTTGTATTGCTTCTGCATTTTGTGTTAAACCTTTTGTTTCACCTAAAAAATCTTGTATTCTGTTATATATTTTTTCAAAATCACTTTCTAACTTTATAAAAGGTTTATAAGCTGAAATCATTTTCTTTTGTAATGCCTTTCCTTCTTTGATTACTGATTTAGCGTCGCCTGTTAAATTTAACTCAATTTTTTGCGATTTCAAGTTAAATTCTTTATAATCGTTTACTTCTTTTTCGTATTCTGCAAATGTTTTCTTTCCTATTGGTGTTGGCTTGTTCATAGTATTTATTTAAGGTTGTAATATATAATAGATTATTTATTGCTTTATTTGATTTTAGATTGTTGCCCTTCTTCTAATATTTGCTAATTGGTCTTGACTATCTGACATCTCATCTGTTACTACATACGCTTTAACAGGCTCAGGTGCTTGGCCACCACTTAATTCAAATGCTCCTGACATCATCTCAGGTGCAGGTGCTGTAGCTCCTGCTGTAGGTACAGAACCACCACTTGGAGCAGAACCACCTCCTCCGTCTGTTGCTAAAATAGCTTTTACATTAGCTAAACCTGAAGCAATAGCTGCTCCTGCTGCAACACCACCTAAAACAGGCCCTACTACAGGAATACCTGCTAAAGAAGCATAAGCTGCTGTTGCACCTTTATAAGTATCAATAGTAGCTTGTGTAACAGCCATAGCTTTACCTGCTGCTGTTTCTTCACCTAGAATTTTAATCATATTACCTGCCGTTTGGCTCATAATATCAAGTTGAGCTGCTGATGACATTTTTGCCCAAGTTTCTTTTTCCTTTTCGTACTTCTTTTTAATTGCTGATTGGTCGCTTTCAAACTTTTCAGTAATAGCAGTTGTATCTTCACCTGCTTTACGAGCCATTTCTATTTTTAAGTCATAAGCTGTTTGAAGTTCTGCTAATTCTAAAGCCATACCCTCCAATCCACTTAACAACAATTCTCTTTTTGTTTCTCCTAATTCTTTTTCTAATGAAACTTGATTAGTAAGTTGCTCTGACTGAAATCCTGTTATTTGTGCTTCTACTGCTTTTCTTTCGTTAAGAGCTTCTGTTAAAGCTATAAGGTTTTCTTGACTTTGGTTTTTATTAAATTCAACTTGTGCTGCATTAACTTGTATATCAACTAGCTTTTGCATTTCGACACCCTGCTCTTTTAGGACTTCACCTAATCTTGTATTTGCTTCTATTCTTTCTGCAAAAGTTTTAGTTTCATCATCACGAACTTGTCTAAGTTTTTCTGCTTGTCTATCGTATTCTTCAATTAATCCCTGAACTTGTACTGCTGCTAATTCAGCTGCTTTATTTAATTCTATTGTTGCTTTTGCACTTTTAACAGTTTCTGAAACATAAGTTTTAATAGTTTCTGCAACTTTTTCATAAGATTTATCTACACCTGTAAAAACATCTACTGTTTCTTTTCCTGCTTCTTTTATAGTTTCAAATGCTGCACTAAATTCTCCTTGTATTAACTGACCAAAAGATTTAGCAACCAAACCTAGAACCTCTAAGGCTTGATTAAATCTGTCAATAAATGCGTCTTTAATAGTATCTCCAAGCTCCCTAATTTTTTCAGCAGGATTCTCAAACAAATCTTTAAACCAACCTGTAACTTTGCCTACATTTCCTGACAAGTAACTAAACAGGTCATTAAACGCTATACTTAAAGTTTCTGTAGCAATACCTAAAAAATCAACTACTTTTTGATTCTTCCCTAATACTTCTTGAAAAGCTTCAAACGCTTTAGTTGCTATAAAAACAAATCCTGTTGCTTTAGCTAAAGCCTTAAAACCAACTGTTAATTTCTTAACTCCACCTACTGACTTTTTACTTGCTTCACCTACACCTTCTGTTTCTTTTCCTAATTTCTTTGTGCTTTTTGCTGCCTTATCAATACCATCAGCGACTTCACCTATGTTTGATTTTATCTCTGCTTCTATTATTTCTTTGCTCATTTTAAAATGCTATATTTGTTCTTAATTCGTGTAAGTATATTGTTGCTGACCATAAGTTGTTTACATTAGCTCTGTCAGTTACTTCTATTGTTACGCTTGGTATTCCTCCTGTTGTACTATCTACTACTTGAAAACTAGCTGTAGCACCAACTTTTGCTATTGTTTTTGTGTTAAATGTATAAATGTCAATAGATCCTGAATCATCACATCTAACAGCACCCCTTCTAACCTTATAACTAAAATCTCCTGCCGTTCCTGAAGTACCTCCTGTTTCTAAACGAGTGATATACAATTCGTAACCAACTAGACTATTTGTTTGGAGTGTAATATATGAACCTACAATATCTTGCACTTTTAAGTTTGTAGCAGTTGCGTCTGTAGTTTTACCACTCAATTGAATCTTAGAACTTTGTGTATATCCTGCTCCTAAGTTAAACGAGCCACCACCTAAGACAATTTCACCATCTCTTATTGCTTTACCCATTTTACCACCTAAAACTGAAGTGTTGCTTATTCCTTTTTCAACTTCATTTTCTTGACCTGTAATAAAAGCGTTACGATTATCCCCTTTTGTTATATTACCTTCACCATTTAAAAGTGAGTTTTCTGTTCCTACTAAAGCTTCACCACCCCTTACATTATTAGATTTATTATTTAGTAATGTACTTACTTTGTTAATATATTTGAAAGCAGAACAAACTCCTAATGTCTTGTCGTACCTATAGCCATACCCTTCACATTGTAATTGATTAGGTGGGAAGTCGTGAGTACCATCAGTAAAAGTTACTTCACCAAGTCTATTCGTTTCTTTTGGTTTTACTTTAAATCCTTTTTTGTAATCCATTATGTTATAAGTATAAAGTCCACAGTTGATAAATCATTTGGTTTGTAGTTTATTTTGTCCACTCTATATTCTCTATTCTTGATAAATACTTTGTCATAGAAATTGAAATTAGAAATGTCGTTTGGAGTTAATAAAACTTTTAATGTCATAGATTTTACATCAGGACTGTAAAGCTCCTGAAAGTATCTAGCATAGTAAGTAGAATAAAGATTGTTTACAGGTGATACTCCCATTGATTGATTTATCAACTGACAAGCACCAAAGTTTAAATCATCATCAGTTGCAGTTGCAGGTACAGCTGAAGTGTGAGAAAACAAACTGTAAGCAGATTTATTAGAACCACCAACTCCATTTTGAGCAGGTACATAAAAAGTATCTGATGATGTATATACTCCTGTGTCAATTAAAATTCTAGGAAGGTTTTTAATAGAGCCAAATTCAGTTACTTCTTCATTTGAACCATAAATAGATGGTGCTGTTAATTCAGGTGTATCGTCAAACAAGTCTTTCATAATTGTAGCAGCAAAAGGACTAGCAATAACTTCATCTTCACCTGATAATAAACCAAGCTGTGATGAATCAAGCGTTAAACTTCCATACAAATATCCTCCTGTTGCTAATTTATAAACTCCAAAAGGATAATCTTCTTCATCTTCTTCATATTTAAAAACAACTCTCTTTTTTAAATCTAAGGTTTTTAATTTAATATCTGAAACATCTACTTTATGTGTCCAATCTAATGTAGTAACATCATCACTAAACACATCATTGTAAGGCTCTATAAGTATGTTAGAAGGGTTTTGTTTATCTTGTAATGTTATAAGATTAAACATTGTAAACAACCCTTTTAAGAAATCCCATTGTACCATTTCACTTCTAGCTGCGTCTAATAGAGTTGGAACTTGTACTGCATTGTTGTTATAAAATATACTTAAATAACTATAAGCATTGACATCATCATCTACAAAAATAGTAGCGTTAGAATGAAAATCTCTTGCTTCCATTTGAATGTAATCACCATTATTTAATACAGTTTCATAAGTTCCATCTATTCCTCTACTACTTCCTGCAGGTATTTTTGAGAAATATTCCTGCTCAATAGTTTCTAAAACATTATTATCTGAATCAAATACGCAAATTCTCAACTCAGCACTCCACTTTTCCAAAATAGAAGAAGTATTCATTACTTGTATTTTGTAACTACCTGTAACCGCTAAGTTGTTTACATCAGATTGTAATCCATACCAACTATTATTCCATAAATCAGTACTACCACCTGTACCTGTACCATTATTAGCAACATTATTGGCTTGATCTACAGGAATATTTGTCCAACTTTCATTTATCGCTGTAGTAGCTCCTGCTGTAGATTTTCTTCTTGTAAAATCATTTCTTAAAGGTGCTGAGCCATCAGGTTCTTCACCCCAATTAAAGTCCATATATAAATTGCTGAAATATGAACTATCAAAAAAAGCAGATGAGTATGTAAAACCTGCTCCTTTAAATATATTATCTACTAAATATTTTACATTTATAAAAGGTCTAAATCCATCTTCTAATCTTTTTAATGATGGTCTACCTGCTGTTGCTCCATCACTCACTTGTGCTGATGTTGCGTTCCTTCTAATACTACCTGCCCAATTTAAAAACGGGTACTTTAAAACAGAAGTAGTAGTATCACCTGCTGCTCCTGCAAAACTATCAGCTTGTAATGGGTTTAATAAAGGCAAAGCACCTGTTTGACTTGCTTCTATTGAAGTTAAATTATAATCGTGGTCTAATTCTGTAAAATCTAAGTCTGCAAATGTTAAGTCTTTCATAGAATCCATAAGTGCTACTGAATCTGAGTACAAGTTTACATTATAACTTATTTCACCTTTCTTATCTACAATATCAATTAGTTTTAAAAAGCCCTCAAATACTATGAAGCCGTTTTCCTTTAACATTACAGATGTCTTTTTATACGGATTAAAAGTATAAAGTCCTGTTGTTTTCGTTATTTCAAATAAGTTCCCAAATATCCTATTATTCTTTTTAGTAGCAGGTAAATGAAACGCTTTAGAATAAGATTGTGTTTTTGTAGCTACATCTTTAAAGTCATCAACACTTAAAGTTAAAGGTATTGTTTCATCTTCATATAGGTCAAGTATTTGTTGTCCGTGTAATTCATCTGCTAAAAAACCTGTTGCAGCTGTTGTAGTTGTTGTAGGTACATCTGTTACAGAAATATCAGTAATAGTTGATGTTGTTACAGTGTTTAATTCAGCAGCCATAGATAAATAAAATATATGCTCTGTTTTTGTTGCTGTAAATTCATATAAAATATCGTTTCCGTTTAAAACACAAGGAGGTCCTATTGTAGCAGTACATTCTAAAAAATCAAAACCTGTAGCAGCAGGAGGTTGAAAGTTAGGAAGTGAAAGGTAAGGTGGAGTAAATCCTGTTTCCCATACCATACTTACAGCAGCTCTTGATTGGTCAGTAATTACACAATTATTTTTTATTCTTACAAGATAAACCTGCCCTATTGTTAAACCTGTCATTTTCTGATAAATAGCACTCCAATTATTTTCATAAGTTGGGTAACCTGCTGCTGCTGTTCCTAAAGTTGTAAAAGTAACATTCCCACCACTTTGTGTTGGATAAGGTTGGTAACTTGGAGAATGAGCATTAGACACATTTCTATATATGTACCAAGTGTTAGGTGTGGTTGGAGGATTTACTGTTAAAGCATAAAGACCATTACCAAAAACACTATTATCTAGCACACCTTCAGCACTTGTTGCAGTATTTAAAGATGTAAAATTATTACCATCTACTATAAACTCTGTGCCACCTCCTGTTGTTGTTGTAGTTGCAGCTGTTCCTGAACTCTGTGGTGATATTATAAGTTGTACGCTCATTATACAGATTGTGTTCTTTGGTTCTTAGTTCTCTCTACTTCAAAAGTATATTGAATGAGTTTATCATTTGCTATTGTCTTTCTTGTATGACTTGAAGTTGTTAGCGTTACAGGTTGCACATATCTTCTTAGAGTACCACCCGTGTCAGATTGATAGCCATTTAAAATATAAACTTCAGGACTATTTATTAGTTGTTCTAGCCAAACAGATTCGTCCTGTGAAATATAATCTGTATTCATTTTGATTTTTTCTTTTGTATCTACTTTGTAATTCTTACGACCTCCTGATGAGCCGTGTAATTTAAAAGTAGCTTCATTCCAAGTACCACTTAGTTGCGTGTAAGTTTTTCTATTAGTGCTAAGGCTTCTAACTGACTTTTTATTAAATGTATAGTAATCCCAAGTTCCGTGTTTGTTTAACCAAGTTAATCTGATACCCTCGTAACCTCTACTACTTTCACAAATAATATTTATTCGATATAACTGACCTAAAGGTGTTCCTACTGCTGCTTCAGGTCGTAAAGTATAATAGGCACAATTTGCTTTGTTTGTATTCCAAGCAGAATGTCCTGCCCCATCAAAGTTTGCAGGGAAGCAACCTATATATATTAAATTAGCTTCTGATAAATTTGTTGAAGTTCCACCACCATTCGAAGTAGTAGGAGTAAATTGAAAGTTTCCTAAAGACACTCCTGAACTATTATACATTGTGACCTCTACCAACCCTATTTGTATTACATTAAAACCATAAGTAGTTTGATTTGTCATTCCTGTAAAATAAGGCAAAGTTCCATAATCAGTTAATCTTGCATATTGGATTTTAGGTGAATCAGATAAAGCACCTGCTGTTGCCACTGTTCCTCCATTACACATATATCCTGCTGCGTCTAAATCGTAACCAAAGTCGCTTCCACTTATATTCAATACATCTGTTTCATCTACAACTCCATTAAATAAATAGTAATCATAAGAAGCTAAAGTCATAGAAGTATCTTCAGCTACATAGTCAGGAAAGGCAGCGTCTGCTCCCTCATATTCTATTGCAAAATCTATTTGAAACCACTTAGTAGAACTATGTGCTAAACAAAATTCATCAACTACGTGTATAGGGTGGTAATTAACATCACTATAATCTACCCCTTTAAATTGACTTGTTGTTAAAGAATCAGCTATCCCTGTAAAGTCAGGTGTAACATAATTTTTAAGAATTGTACTGAAATCAAATATACCTACTTCTGCTGCATTGGGTGTAGTTTTAAAAACCCCTATCTGAACAGGTGCAGATTTATCACTCATTACATTTACATAAGCTACATACTTTACTTTTGATTCATCAGCAACAATAGTTGTATCTTCCTTTATAACAAAAATAATATCTTGTTCTGCTGCTACTGTTCTATAAAGAGGTTTCTGTTCTAATTGTAATGCCATTTTATTTATTTTACTGTTGTTAATCCGTTTATAATATCATCTTTTACTGCTAATAACATTTCTTTTGGAAAGTTTTTCATTCCCAATTCTAATGGTCTTTGAAAAAAACTAATCCCTTTTATTCCTTTACTATATATGCTTCTTGCTATAAGATAGCCCATACTCTTATGGCTCATAAACTTTCCTGTTTTTTTGTCTTTCCATTGGAATCCTCTCCTTTTTACCCACTTTGCCATAATTCCTGACATACCACCTTTTGATTTACCAACTTTAGAAGAACCTGTACCATATTTATAAGGACTTTTAATTACTTTACCTTCATAATTTCTAAAAGTTCTACTTTTCTTAGTTCCTGAAACTCCTTTATCCACAAAACTTCCATAATCAGCCATCATTAATTGCAAACTAAAACCTTGTGCATTTTTTGTTACTTTATAACTTATTGAATTATACAAGTCTTTAGTAAGGTTCTTTTTGCTTTTAGTCAAATTAGTTCTAGCTTGTTTTACTACATATTTGCCAAAACTATTTAGGTAGCGTTCTAAGTTCTTCATTATACACTAGCAACAAAGATTTCTACATCACAATCTTCTGAAGCTCTTGGTTTAACTTGAATGCTTGTAATATCTTCTAATGTAGGGAAGTTAGGTGTTGTGTCTGCTTCTGCTATTACTGCTGTATCTGCTTGACATAAGATATGTGTAGTTCCTCCTGTCATTACAACTTGATAGTTAGTATTTTCTGTTACAATTGCTATGTCCATAACTCCTGTTGTGCTTAGGTTTGTTACTCTAATGTATTTACAATTTTCTAAGTCTAAAGCTCCTGCACTACCATACACAGTACTGTTGAATGTTGCTATTGTAGTTGTTTGAGAATGAGGACAAGTTACCACTCTTTCAAAAGTATCTGTAATATCTGATACAGTTAGTGTGTTTGTTGAACCTCTTTTTGCATTATTTAAAATAATACTTTCGGTTACTGTTACTGTTAAATCTGCCATTTTATTTTTATTTGTTTATTATTATTTAATCTACAGGTATTGTGCAAGTCTGAAAGTCATTCTCAGCATCTACTGAAATTGAGAATACCCAACCTGTTACATCATTATCAAATCGTTCTGTGAACGGCTCTAAAGTTTCTCCTACTGAACTAAAGTAGATAGGTACATTAATATCGTCCATTGCTTGTGATTGGTATTTACTATGTCTTAACATTCCTATTATATCAACTGAATTGCTAAGGCAATCAGACAATACTTCTTTTTCATTACTTTTATTAACTGCTGTTGAAGTAGTCCAATCATCTTTTATACTTACTAAATCCATTATAAAGATCTGAAAGTTAAATCTTAAAGAACTTTCGTTAGCTTGAACGCTTGTTGGATTGATGTGCATTAAAGGATATTTAGTATTCTTTTCCAAGTCTACATCATAAATATCGCCTGTTGTTACTGTTGATATTTGTTGGTGCTTATCCCCTAACTCTGCAATTACATCAATTACATTCTGATATGTTTTATTGTTAATCATTTCTATTTACTGTTTTAGTATCGTTCAAATCTGTTTCATAACTCAACCAAGTTAAGCACTCATAAAGATTGAGTTTTGTTATTTTCTCTAAGTTTACTATTTCACCATTTGTCAATCTATACATTACACCGAACCAAGACCACTTGTTTGCAAAGTCCTCATCTGCGTTTCCTCCACTATCTTCTCCGTCTGTTCCATTAAATATGATGGCATAGTCAGCAATAGTTTTTTCACGAAACGCCAAAAAAAAACCAAAGCCCCTTGTACATCTTCTGCTTTCATCTGTTTCATTTCTCCTGCCCTAAGCCGCAAATCTCCATCATACGCTTGTATTGAATAAAGCCCTTTTTTCTTTTCTACTACAGGTCTGTACAATATAGCCATTATTTCAGGCAAGTTGTTTTCTATACCATCTTTTATCATAAACTCTAAGTCGGCAAACTCACCTAAAGTAATATCTGATAAGTCAGGGTGGAAGCCATACTCAACACCATCAATCTCAATTAAGTTTTTTAGAGTTGTATCTGCTTTTGCTTGAAGCTCTGATATTTTACCCATAATACCAACCACATCACTTAATGCAAGTTGTGATACTAATTTTCTTGGAATATCTGACATTGAAGTTATAGTTTCAAATGCTTCCTCACTTTTTGTTGTTTCTTCTAAAGCTATAAGTTCTGCCCATTTTTCAAGAGTTACATCTGACCAACTATCAATCAAATTAAATGTTTCTTGCTTACCTTCCTTTTTGATTTTGACTTTCATACTATATAATAGAATTTTATTGTTTTTAGTTTACTGTACAAAATACTTCCCAAAATTACTGTCAATCTCATAATACATTCGCATAGCTAAAGCGTCAGCATAATCAGGAGAACGACCTAAAATTGCTTTGACTGTATCTTTTGGAATTATTTGTAGCTTGTTATCTTTATCAGCGTCCTTAGTTCTTACTTGTTCCAATTCTTCTGTTATGTAATTCTTAACATTTACATCAGAACAACTAACACCGATTTGCCCTTTGTTTATTTGGTCTGCTAATTTGTAATAGCATTGTGTTTTTAGGTTCTGATAATTCTCACCTTTTAAAGCTCTTGCGTTATTTACAAAACCCTGACATCTTAAATAATCTTTTACTCCACCACCTACTCCGTCCTCATCAACAATAATATTTCTAAGATTAACTCCGTTCTCTTGTTGTAGTTTCTTAATTTCCTCCACAACCTCATTTACAGCCGATTTAAGGATAGTTCTTATATATCTAATGTGTAACCCTTGCCAAAGCATTATAACTGTCTTATCGCTTCCAAATCGTGCTACATCACAAGTTATGTATTTATCACCTTCTATTCCTTTCTGACTGAACATTCCCATTATAGAATTATAATCTATTAAACTATCATTAGTTGCGTCATACTCCCAATTACCAAACAGAAGTCTTTGTTTGCTTAGTTCATCTAATTGTGATAACTGTGTTTCATAGTGTTTAGATATGTAAGTATTATCTATAACTAAAGATTGAATAAACTTTCTGTAAGGTTTGATTGTATTTTCTTGTGCAGGTCTGTAATACTCTGAGTACACCCAATTCTTTGCAGGGTTACAAGTCATCAAAAGTTTAGGTATTAAATTATTCTCATCAAGCTTATATCTAAGTCTTGACGCAACTACATTTTTTGCTTTCTCTGTTATTTGGTTTGCTTCATCAATAAAAGCTCCTGTAATTTCTAATGAACCTAAGCTGTCAAAGTTTCTGTCTGATGGGTATAAGAATAAGTCCTTTAAGATTATCTCAGAGCCATTGTAAAAGGTTATCACATTACTTGATCCATTAAAAGTGTAATCCTTTATAGCTTTTAATTTCCAAGCAGTACACACTTCAAAGAATGTATTTAGTGTAGTCTTTTTTAATGCGTCTAATTTAGACCTTCCCATTAAATATCTAGTCTTAGGGTATTGAAGGCACATTAGAATTAAATAGCTTACACCAACCCAAGACTTGCCACCACCTGCTGCACCTCCAAATAATACCTCTTTAGTGCTATCATCAAATAGATATTTTAGACACTCTTTTTGTTTAAGTGTAAACTCAGGACTAATCTCCAAGATTTATATTGATTTTAATTCTTTCATCACCTGAGGTTAGGTCTATCTCTTGCTTTTCATTATAACCACGCTTACGACCTCTTGTTCTTAAAAAGAATGTAGTAGCTGTTGTGTTCCCTTCTTTTATTTGTTTCTTTAAACTTGTTTCAGCAAAGTCTATAAACTTACTATCAATGTCATCAACTGCTTTCTTGTATTCATCATCACTATTATACCAAGCGTAATGTCTGCTTCTTGTTATCTCTGCTTTCTCACACGCTTCAGTTACAATACCTAATGATACTTCTAGTGCAGCTAGTAGTTTCTTTTTACCCTCCTGTGTCCTCTTTTGTTCTTTTTCCATATAATATAATAGACTTTACTCGTATTCATTTGGTAGCATTAGTCTGATACCCAAGTCACTTAACGCCCATATCCTTATTTGTTCTGCATATAATTCAAATTCTCCTGTGTTCATTCTTGCTGAACTATTGATAACTTGAAGTCCTACTTGTTTGTCGTTTATCTCTACACTTTGCCATTCACTAGCAAACTTAACCTTTAGACAATCGTGCGTTTCATCAGGGAAGTAACCAAGCTCTGAAGCTAATGGTTGTACTATACACGCCCAATAGTAATTGTTTTGCATATTGCTTCTATTGTTTCTTTGTTTCTTTACACTTACTATGTAGTCGTTCTCTAATTCCTTTAAGTAACTAAATAAACTTTGCTTATCTCTATTGTCTTTTATTACAAATTTCATTAGTCAAAGGATTCGTTGATTCCTCTTTCGCCTACTAGCTTTTCTTTTGCTCCTGCCCAAAGTTTATCCCTTTGCTTAGTTAGACTTGGCTCAGTTCTTTTAAGGTTAGGCATACCTTCAGTTGGTTTGCTATCCATATATTTACCACATTCACAGAGTGCTTCTTTAGTTACCCATTTCTTATCTCTTAAAACTATTGTAGCTTTTCCTATTTCCATAGTGTTTCCACATTCACAAAAGTATAGAGTCATTTCTTTAGCTTATCAAGTTCAAATTCTAGGTGATTGATTGCTTTCTGTATGCACTCAATAGGACTAGCGTGTTTCCTTTCTGCTCTGAGCAAGTAAGTAACGGCTGTTCCTGTATTGTAGCTAAGTTCAAAG
>Ga0098061_1001244_pt1 | contig 12365 bp, 17 predicted proteins | sample 22_taG_FD_92579 | JGI IMG/M metagenome (GOLD analysis project Ga0098061, IMG submission 92579) | Marine viral communities from the Subarctic Pacific Ocean - 22_ETSP_OMZ_AT15343 metaG | ecosystem: Environmental > Aquatic > Marine > Oceanic | place: Subarctic Pacific Ocean | collected 2015-01-20 | reverse complement strand
TGAGTTGAAAGACTTTGTAGATAGAAATGGTAAAAACAAGATGGACGAGTTATACAAAATGGCTGATAACTTCTTCAACTTTATGATGGAAAACTTTGATACTGAAATGACAGTATTGGGTGGCAGAACTGCTCTTAAAGTTTACAAGTTACCTCTAGAACCTAGAAAAGTTCCTTGTATTGAGAAGTTCTTTAAAAAGCATGGGAAACTAATTATTGAGGCCCATAACGCATAAATCTCAATAAATTAACCACTCGAAAAGAGGGAAGTCTATTGACTTCCTTCTTTTTTTATGGTACAATGGTAACATGATATTTGATACCATAAAGCAGATGGCTCGGGAACACGGGCCAAAGACCGCACTTATTTGTAAAGATAAGCAATATACCTATTCTGAACTTATTGAAAGTGTAGAAAAACTGGCTGCCGTCTTATCAACTGCTATGAAACCTGGTGAAAGAATTCTGTTCGCAAGTGAAAAAGAATATCACTATGTGAGAATGGTTCTTGCTTGTGATATTCTAGGTATAACATTCATTCCAACTCATCCTAATTTACCAGAAGATTACTTATTTGATGTTGTCGATGCTTGTAAACCTGACCATGTTATAATGAGTGAGCAAGATGCCTTAGAACTAAAACCACACAATAAAGGGCTAGTATATGTTAAAGATGATAATGCTACCTATACTATTTTATTCACGAGTGGGACAAATGGTAATCCATCTGCGGTCGTTCACTCAGCCGCTGGCTGTATGATAGGATGTTTAAATAGTATTTCAGTACACAAGTTATCATCTGATGATGTAATATTATCACAACTTCCTCCATCAACGATTGCAGGACTATACTTATATGCACTCCCAGGATTACTTAAAGGTGCTACTGTAATTATTGAAAGGTTCGAACCGAGGCGATATATAGAATTATGTAACAAATGGAAGCCTACTATCGGCACAATGGTTCCAGCAATGTTACTTGCTTTACAAAAAGTTCGTAAATGGAAAGACTATAATATGTCACATTATCGACAGTTGAGTATCGGCAGTACCGCAATTACTAATGAAGTAATTGACCTATTGTTTGATAAGGGAGTTCCACTTGTTAGGCATCTTTATGGATGTACAGAAACACACGTGCCTGCACTCACCCATCTTATTGAGCCTGATGCTAAACACAAATTACAATTATCACCATCAAAATTTTTTGAGCATAAGTTAGATAGATTTGGTGTATTGTGGTTGAAAGGACCAACAATAACAAAACGATATTTGGAGAGAGAAGCAACAGTTATTGATGCCGAAGGATATTGGTGTACTGGTGATGTATTTGAGAGAGAACACAACAAGTTAGTATTTAAGACACGAGCAAAAGACTTGATTAAAGTTAACAGTTTTAATGTGTCTCCTGTAGCAGTAGAGACCGCCATCCTTGCTTGTGACGGAGTAGATGCAGTATGTGTTACATATAGAGAACGAGGTCTTGGTGAGAACGAACTAGTAGCCGTGATACAAAGTACTGATAAAAGAATGACTAAATACTATATAACAGAGCAAATAAAGACGAAGTTAATGTATTATGAATTGCCCAAAGATATCATTGTCGTGACAGAAGATTTGCCGCGAAATGCGATGGGCAAAATTAAAAGACATACCGTAAAGAAAATATTTTGCGAAACAGGAGAAGTAAATAATGAAAAAGAAAATTAAACATATATGTGTCGTTGGTGGTGGTGTAGGTGGCTGGTTCTCAGCGGCTTGGATGTCAGTAAAACATCCCAACATCAAGGTAACCCTCATTGAAAGTGATAAAGTTGGAATCATTGGAGTAGGTGAAAGTACTTTGCCTCAACTGGGCACGATGATGAAAGAGATTGGATTAGAAGAAAGAGATTGGATGTCACACACAAATTCTATTTACAAACTTGGTAATAAGTTTGTTGGTTGGAATATCGAAGGTAAACGTGACCATGCAGTTAATCATTATTACTGTTCAAGATGGGATGAGCAATACTATGGTTTCTCTTACGCACTACCTGAAAAGAAAATTACATCAGGTCTATATCATCCATTAGAAAAGGAAGACCTATTTAGAAATTCTAAAGGGCAACCTGGTGTTGATGATAAATGGAATGATTATTGGTTACAGTTAATGCGTGACGGTCGTAAGAACCATTGGGAAATGGCACAAGATATGCAAGAAGGAACATATCTTATGGATTACAATAAGGCGCCGTATGATTGGGATGATAATTTATTAGTTGGCACTTGGCAAGGTGTTACATATCATGTCGATGCAAATAGATTTCCAGAAATAATCAGAGAAAAGGTTGCACTTCCTAACGGTGTTAATCACGTTCATGGACATATCTCTGACATTAAGAAAGACGATGATGGTTATATTACCTCACTTGTTACAGAAGAAGGCAAAGAGTATGAGGCTGATTTGTTCCTTGATTGTACTGGATTTCATAGAGTACTAACAAAAACAATGGATGTCCCTTGGATAGATTTTGAAGATGTAACAACAAGGTCATTGGTTGTTGCTCCAATAAAATACAAAGATGTACATAAAGAATTTCGTCCATATACCATGAGTAACGCAATGGACGAGGGATGGATGTTTGTCATACCATTGTATAATCGAATGGGTGCTGGATATGTATATGATGAAACTGAGATATCTAAAGAAGATGCAATGAAGAAATATAAAAAGTATTGGGATGGTTATGAATTTGTTCAAGAGCCACAACATATGTCCTGGGATGCAGGAAAATATGAAACTCAATGGAATAAAAATGTTGTATCAATTGGTATGTGTGGGTCTATGATTGAACCTATGGAAGCAAATATTCTCGGAATTGCCCAAGCAGGATTTCAACAATGTAGTAAGTTAATTACTCGTGCAGAAGAAAGGGATGGAATTATCGGCAGAGGGTCAATCCATGCATACAATAAGAATCTAGATTGGTTAGTTGAAACAATTAAACGATTTATTTGTTTTCATTATACATTATCAGAGAGAGAAGATACTCCATTCTGGGCTAAGAAGAAAGCAATAGGTATTGCTGAAAATCATGTAGAAAAATGTTGGAGAGAATATAGATTACCTGCCAACAATGCCGAATCCGGTGTTCCAGATTTTATGTGGGCGATGATGGCGGTTGCTAGTAATAAGTTCGATGATGATATTAAATTAAACACAAAACAACATCTAATGGAACAAGCAAATGAAAAATTCTCTTGGCTTCGAACATCAGCAAAACGAAATGGATTAAATGCACCAAATGCCTATGAATGGCATAAGAAGGTACTCTTTGACGACAAGACACACGATGAAGTTCTTCAGGAAAATATTAAAAAATATCAAAAAGTTCTGCGAGGCTCGAAGGAGCAGGGTATGGCAACTCCTGATGGAACTCTGACCTCACCTGGAAATTAATGAACGTTTTAGAAACGTGGATAGGTGCTGATGATTTAGAATTCAAATTAGTTGAATATACTCCTAGCATAATGGGTGATGTTCAGACATTTTGTGAAGCCTGTGCGGCTGAAGGCATTGATAATAATTCTAGTCTACAAGCAATGAAGTTTGGTAAATGGGGCGAACTAGAACAATGGCACGTGGTATATCACGGTGACAAAATTATTGCTATGAGTGGCTCACATTACTATCCGCACTTTCACAAAGATTGTTATAGAATAATGTATCGAATGGCTACACTGAAAGCATATCGTGGGATGGCAAGTGAGAAGATATCTCTTAGAAAAATGCAACACAACTTTTGCTTTAGAGCAATTATGCCAGCACAAGTTGACTGGGCATTAACAAAAGGTGCAACAGAGATTGTTGCAACTACTAATTCGCCAGACAATATCGATTATGGCGGGACGATGCATAAGGTTCATAACCACGGACGCACACGCAGACCAAATACTAAATCTGATAATATGACACTAATTCAAAAAGATGCAGATGTTTACAATACAAAACAAGATATTTGGCGAGTGAATGTTAGAGATTTCGCAACAGGTGAAAAGATTAAATTTAAAAAATGAATGTATACATTAACGCAATCAGTGGATTAACTCCCTTTGGTAACTTAGACCAAACATGGAAAGGTATTACTAGAAATATGACTTGTTATGGTCCTATTACAAAATTTATACCAGACAGATACACTCGCTCAACAATTGCCGGTGAGGTAGCATTCAATTCAGAAGATTATTCAATCATCACAGAAATTGAACGTGACAAGATGCCCGAGCATATGCAATGGACATTAGGTTTGGCTAGTGAACTACTTGAGGGTACAGAATTGTCTAAGGACAGAACGAGTGTTATTGTCTCGTCTGGTATTAGTACATATTTGGAGTCTATTCGTGCGAATGAATCAGGAATAGATAACAGTTATACATTTTCTCCTAACTTGATTGCGAACAATATCAATATCAAATACGGATTTACTGGTCCTAGTTTGATGTCAATGACTGCGTGTTCGTCTGGTTTATACAGTATCATTATGGGTTATATGTTAATAGAAACTGGACAAGCAGACCATGTTATTGCAGGTGCGGTTGACCAAACCATTGATGCCAATTCATACAAACAACTATGTAAGTTAAGGGCATTATCAACAAAGTATAACAATGAACCAGAAATAGCAAGTAGACCGTGGGATACAAATAGAGATGGCTTTGTTCTAAGTGAGGGCGGTGCTTTATTTTTATTGTCAAATGAACGAACACACAATACTTTAGCAGAAATTACAGGATACGCAATGACAAATGATGCTCACGCCGTTGTCGCACCTCATCCTGATGGCGCAGAGATTGAACGTTGTATGCGAATTGCACTTATTTGTAGAGACTCACTTACCAACAAAGTGCCAGATTTAATCAATGCTCATGCAACCTCAACACCAATGGGTGATTACCTTGAGATAGATGCCATTAATCGCCTAGGATTATCAAACTCGTGGATCACTGCTAATAAGTCCCAACTTGGACATTTGATGGTTGGTGCTGGAGCCATTGAAACTGCACTTAGTGTATTATCATTAAAACACGATATCATTACACCATCACTTAATATAGATAATTTAAAGGATGGATACGAAATTAAATACACTCCTAAAACTATCCATCATCAGGTGAATTCTGTACTGTGTAATAGTTTTGGATTCGGTGGCACCAACGCAAGTCTATTATTGAGCAAAACTTGACAAGCCCCGGTTTTGTGCTATAATTATATCATAATCAATTAAAAAGTAACGAATATGATAGACACTTCAAAAAAACACACTTATATAGACTTTGAGGACTCAAAAGTAGTCGTATATTTTGGTAAATACAATTTTACCGAGTCTGCTAAGACACTCAAAGATATGCAAGACAAGGATTCACCTTACGTTTTTACTAAAACCGAGATATTAAGTGCATCGATAGTTGCACACAAATTTAATGACAAGTATGTGAAATCTTCTGGTACTTATGATATTGATGAAGGCGAATTTAAAAAGATTGCATTCAGTAATAAAGAAATACTTATAGGTATTCTAACTAACTATCGTCACTTGATTACAAATAAAACATATCAGAAAGCAAAAGAGATAATGGAATATCTTGAGGATGAGTTTGCATTTAAAATTCTTTCTGATAATTTAACTGAATTTGAGAATGGAATTGCTAAATTCCTGGCTGAGGATAGTTCATTGAGTAGTCACGTAATGGGAATTGCCGCTTATATTCCTACTTATTACGAAACTCATACAAAAAAAGACGAACTTAAAGAAAGAAGTAATCAAACTGGACATCTAGCAAAGATTGGTGAAAAAGTTGATACTGAAATTGAAATACTCACATCAAGATATATAGCAACTACTCAATATGGTGGGTCTGGTTATATGGTTAATGCTATCACAACCGACAATCATAGACTATCTTTCTTCACTTCAAATGAAGATATTGCGAACAGTAAGAAGAATATTAAAGTTTCTTGCAAGGTAAAAGCACTTGGAACTGCTTGGAGAGACGACTCCATCAACGAAACCAAGGTAAATTACGTAAAATTCTCATAAAAAGCGATAAAAACTTGACAGATATAGATTTTATGCTATAATATAAGTATATTAATTGAGAGGACCACTATGAAATTTGTAGCAGAAAAGAAACCTTCAATATTAGACGTAAGCATCGTTTACGAGCATGGCCTTACGCAGGCCGACACGATGTTGTTTGGTCTAGAGAAATCAACGGGTCGACTATATATCTTCGAATTTAACGAGTATATCGGCGAATTAGGTGATTGGATGGCTGGTCGATACTTGAAGAAAAACACTTCGGGTAAATGGCAGAGTAACCATTCGTTCTCTACTACAGGTGCGATATGCTTCGATACTTTCGAAGAGATTGCAGACTATTGGAACGAGAACATGGTTCTTCATTCTAGTCCTTCTAGAGGTTCAAAAGAATATGAAGATAGCATCCTTAATGGATACATCTGTGAAATGTCAGAAGGTATGGCTAGTCTTTCACACGTAGGATAATTATGTTTAATAGGAGTTAATATGGATAACTGGGAAAAGGAATTAGATGAAAATATGGAGTCCATTAGGGCATCATATAAAAGTATTCGCCGCAACTATTATATTATTATGGGAATAATGATTACTTGGATGCTGAGTGCTATTATTGGAATGTTTCAATGAATTTAAATAAGATATTACCAAACGGAGGAGCACCTCGTCACGGACCGAATAGTACTTGGACAGGCAATGATAACGATGTGTTAGAGTTGTTGTTTGAGGATTCGTATACGGACGATATGTCCAACGAGGCAATGAACTTGCTCGTGGAGGACTATGCTGGTTCCAAACGATTCCGTGATAGATTAAAGAACTTCAAAGTACAACGATGGACATCTGGAAAAAATAATTCAGTGTTTGGTTCTGTTGGCGGACGTATTCCGTTCGATGGAATGCTCATTGATTGGATGGAAATGGGATTGATTACCGAGAAAATCGTCAATGATAGTCTTGTAATTAAGAAGTATGAAGATGCGATAGAGAAAGACGCAACGATTAAGCAGGCTAAACTAGAAGCGGCCGCTTCATTGTGTGTAGATATGTCTATTGAAGATGCAATTTTTAATGGATTAGCAACAAAGGAGAGTGAAAAATGAGTATAATACTATCAATCGAAGAGGCGAGGGCACAAGGTCTCACTAAATTAGTTGAACAATTAGAGCGAGACAAGGAACGCAGGGAATTATTGAAGATGAAACCTCTTGAAGAAGTCAAAGTTGAAATGGAAATCGAGGACATTAAGCAAGATATTGCTGACCTTGATCCTGATTGGTGATAACGAATGAGTAACTATACTAATGGACCTGGGCCGCTAGATGGCAAACGAATAAAACTTAATGATAAGATTAAGGCTCTAAATTCAAGCAGAGTATTTAAGAAGATAACACCTAAGGGTGATTTATCTTGGTATGTTAAATGGGTTTCAGTTGTTCTTATTGTAATAGCAACTGCGGCCAGAAGTGCTGGAACTATACCGCACGTTGATATGTGGTTTGGACTAGTTGGAACACTTGGATGGTTCTGGGTAGGAATGCTTTGGCACGACCGGGCTCTTATTCTACTCAATGGAGTGTTAGTAACCATCATAGGAATGGGTCTAATGAATTACTATTTTGGCTAAAAACTTGACAGATTCGGGTTTTGTGCTATAATAGTAACTATAAAATAAAGAGAGAGATATGCCAAAAACATTAACAAAAAACGAACAAGAATTAGATAGTGCATTAGATGATGTTCTAGCCGCTAATGGCGTTGAAATAGATGATACTCTGCCAGAGCCAGTAGTATTTGATTATACAGATAAAGAAGTTAAAGAGATGATTGTAAGTAGTCGAGTTAGACTTCTTATAAGACATCCATTTTTTGGCACACTTGCTACTAGACTTAAAATGGTTGAGGCAGAATGGTGTCCTACTGCCGCAACTGACGGTAGACATTTTTATTATAGTTCAGATTTCTTTAGAACTTTAACTCCTGAAGAAATTGATTTTGTTGTTGGTCACGAAGTTATGCATTGTGTTTATGAACATTGTGGTGAGTTCGGTAGATTAATGGACAAAAAAGAAGAAGACCGAGATATGAAACTTTGGAATCTTGCGGCTGACTATAAAGTTAATCAGGCGTGTATGGAATCAAATATCGGTCAAATGCCAAAGAACGCAGTTCACGACCGAAAGTTTTATAAAAGTTATACCGAAGAAATTTATGAACACCTAAAGCAAACAGGTGAGGCTGATGATAAAGAAACCTTAGACGTTCATATGTTTGGTGAAGGCAACGGTGAGGGTAAAAATGACCCGACTGGTCGTAATGCTCCTATCAAAGTTTCTAAACAAGAAGCCCAAGCAATTAAAGACCAGATGAAACAGGCTGTAATACAAGCGGCTCAATCAACTGATGCCGGTAATCTTCCTGGTGATGTAAAACGTATTATCAACTCAATGACTAATCCTAAAATGGATTGGAGAGAACTTCTTAACATTTCAATTCAGAGTTTAGTAAAAAGTGATTACACATTTATGAGACAATCTCGTAAATCAAAGTCTATGGGAATTTATCTTCCTGGTCAAAAGAATGAAGATAAGATTGATGTTGCAATTGGACTTGATGTCTCGGGTTCTATTTCATCTTCAATGATTGAAGAATTCTTAGGTGAAGTCTACGGAATTATGCAACAGTTTCAAGACTTTAAGATTAGAATTTGGACTTTTGATACCGAAGTATACAAAGAATCATACAAAGAGTTTGACCCGTATAATGCTGACGAACTTAAAGAATACAAGATAATCGGATGTGGCGGAACTGATTTTGAGTGTAACTATAACTTTATGAAGGATAACGATATTACTCCTGATAAGTTTATTATGTTTACAGATGGTATGCCTTGGGATTCCTGGGGTGACGAAAGTTATTGTGATAGTTTATTTGTCATTCACGGAACTGAAAGTATCGTTCCTCCATTTGGTGAACACGCATACTACAGTCAATCATAAAATACTAGTTCATAGTTCTCAAACCCCACTCTAAACGGTGGGGTTTTTGACATCTGGATATTAGATAAATATCTCTAAATAAGACACTGGTATGATATATGAGAGATACCCTCCTTCTGAACGCAGACGGCAATCCTTTAAGTGCCGCACCACTTTCAACACTCACCTGGCAAGAGAGTATTAAACTCGTCTGGCTCGATAGAATTAATGTCCTGGAATGGCACGAGGACTGGCAGGTTCATAGTCCTAATGTAACAATGACAGTTCCTAGTGTTATTATGACACGGGATTTCGTTAAACGAAGGACAAATACATCATTCAATCGAAGTAATGTTTATTGTAGGGATAATTATATTTGCCAGTATTGTAAACAGATGTTTAGTTATAAAGATTTGACACTGGACCACGTTATTCCCAAATCTAAAGGTGGCAAAACAGAATGGACAAATGTCGTTTCTGCCTGTAGAAAATGTAATAATGATAAAGCAAGTCACACCCATATTAAACCCTATAAAGAACCTAGAAAGCCAGATTTTCTACAATTAGTCAATGGAGTCAATGACAAACACATTGACCATGAGATTTGGTTGAAGTATATTAACCTCAATTCAGAGAAAAAAAGAGCATAAATTAGTAAAAAATGGTTGACTTTCGATACTAAACCAAGTAGAATAGACTAGTGGATTGAATAATTCATATTATATAATATTAATTTAACAAATGACAAAGGAGTAATTTTATGTCAGAAAAACAAGAAACAGCGGCACCTGAGGCATCTCAGGCTCCAAGTGTATCCGTAAACGACCTCGTTAACATCTACAACATTATTGACCTGGCGTCAAAACGTGGTGCATTTCAAGCCAATGAGTTAGCATCGGTTGGGGCTGTAGCAAATAAGGTCAAAGAATTTGTAGACCACGTTCAAGCGGCTCAACAAGCGGCAGCCGAAGCGGCAGAAGGTAAAGATGCAGATGTGACCGAAGATAAAGGAGAAGAATAATGCCCTCTTTTATAAAACATATCGGAACCCATAAGGGCACAAATCAAAGGCTAAGTGTGGTATTTCTACAACTACCTGATGATAAAGAAAACGCATTAGTAGTGTATAGTGATTCATTGCCTGATAAGTATCACGATGAATTTATGGCTGCGGTTGAGTCACAAGAAGGACAAAAATCTGCACAACTATACGAAGTTCTTTCACGTAAACTATTTTATCATGGTGGAACTATGTTAGATACATTACATAAAGAAGGACTATTGGAGAAGATGCCAACTAGTTCAATCATAATGACACCAAACGGACAAACTTCAATTGAATTGGATGATTTGATTTCACAATTGGCTGATATCGAACCTGAAACTGCGACTGATACAGGTCCAACAGTTCAGGAAAGAATGGAAGAACAAGTTGATAAAAGTCTTGGTGATGATAACAAGTTGATTGCACAAAACTTATTGATACAAGCAGTAATGCTAGAAGAAGAGGCGGTTAAGAAACGTGCTGAAGCAGTTAAATTTGATCCATCTCTTGCCGATAAAGCAGAAAAACCAGCGAAACGTGGAAGAGGCAGACCTGTAGGAACTACTGCAAAGGCGATGGCGGCAAGGGCGGCAGAAGCGAACGCAGAGGCATAAATACTTGTTACTAACGTAACTCTAATAGGTGCAGAAAAAATATGAAGGATGATCCCGACTTTGACCGGTTGATGGAAGAAATCTTTCCAATGAGTATTCCTACGGAATATGTGGAAAGTATATTAGTAACACTCGCAAGTGGACAAAAAATTATTATGTCTGGAGATGAGTTATTACAACCTCTTCCTCTTGCTGATGATTTAAGTTGGGAAAAACTTGTACATCGATTTGATAAAATCGCAGATGTTCAAGTAAAAATTAACGTAGCAAAGATTAAAAAAGATGTTCGAACAAATGTAATGTCTATTTTGGGAGAACATTTTGAGGCTGATAAACCCACTGATGATGATTCTGAAGATACAACATATACATTAACAAAAGATAAACTTGAGGATACATTAGGTCCATTCCCAATTAATTATGATGAAGATAATCCTCCTGATGAGGATGACTTTGATTTACCAGATGATTTTATCGATGAGGATAACAAATTAGATAAATAAGTATAGTAATTACTATAAACTTAAAAACACCGGAGTTAAATTATGATAAAAGAAACTACTATTCTTACTGGATCAGCAAATACGATAAAGATTTATGATGATGTAGACCACTTTTTTACTGAAAATGGACTTGCAGACTGGAGAGCGGCTGAACTAAAATTATTTACTGACGCTGGTTTTGATGTGACTGATCCTACTAAACAACAGGTTGCATTGAGTGAAGATGGAACTAAAGTAATCATTACAGTTGCTTATGAAGACCAAGCCGAAAAAGATGCAGTGCTTGCCTCTGCCTCTGCTGGAGATGGTCCAGAGAGTCTTATACACGAATTAAGCGAAGACCACTTATTCTAAATCAAATTCTAATTGATTTTCAGTCCTACCGTCTAAGACGGTAGGCAAAACACCATATGAAATCTCAAATGTCTTCCTGAATTTAAAGCAGTATGCATTAAAGTGGTGTCGGCTAACCATGTAATGTCTTGTTCCAAATGCACTAATTTCCCATCTATTATCATAAAACAATCTTTGTTGGTCACTAACGGTAGATGAATTCTAGGTGTTAGGTCAATGTGATGTGTTAGACATGATTTCCAGTTCATCATCATATATCTACCACGAACTACTTTGTATTCTTGAGTTAACATATTAATAACTTCTTCTGTGTATGTTCCCTTTAGAAAATCACAGGTCTCTGTAAAATCTATCTCATCTAAAATAACATCACGCATCTCTGGCTTTGAATTTGGGTCAGTAGAATCGTGATTATCCCAATCATAGTGAAGACTAAGTGTACCTGATGTTGGCTGGTCTTCTACAGGAGTGCCAGGAATAGTTTGCACTGACATTTGACCATTGTTCTTAAGAAGAAACTGGTCAATTTCCAAATCATACATCTCCTTCCGAAGTCTATCGTAGTCGATGTTTATATCTATTTTATCTAATATTTTCATCTTTTTCTTCCTTATCTAGTTCGGTTTGTATACTGTCTTGTAGTTCATCTGTTATACAAATCTTGTTGTCATTTTCATCAAGAACCCACATCCATATCTCTAATGCTGTATATCCTTTATGATTATTTATGTATTCTTCTTGTAACATTTTTGCTGGTGCAGTCACATATAATGGTCCAAACTTTGGTAAGAT
>Ga0098061_1001242_pt1 | contig 12379 bp, 7 predicted proteins | sample 22_taG_FD_92579 | JGI IMG/M metagenome (GOLD analysis project Ga0098061, IMG submission 92579) | Marine viral communities from the Subarctic Pacific Ocean - 22_ETSP_OMZ_AT15343 metaG | ecosystem: Environmental > Aquatic > Marine > Oceanic | place: Subarctic Pacific Ocean | collected 2015-01-20 | reverse complement strand
TAATTCTTTGGCATCATTTATATCACCTTGAAGTATAAACCACATACTTATAACCGTTGCCATAGCAGCACTAATACCTATAAGTGTTTTTATACTTACATGAAATCCAGTATGTTCATTTAACTCTTTAGTCATTATTCCCAAAACATTTTAATTATTAATCCTATTGTTATAACATAAATAACCCATAAGGCTTTACTCATAATCTTACGATAAGAGGTATTTCTATTAACTCTTGCTGTTACCCCATGATCGGGATCTAATAATTTCTCAGTTAACATATCTAACTTAGAATTTATTTTATCTATTTTATCTTCCATTGAATTCATTCTCTGTTCCATTAATGATATTTCTTGTGATAAGGTAGCCATTATACCTCAAATCCAAAGTTTAATATCATAAGTCTTAATTTTGAACATTTCTTCTTATCGCACAAACATACTTTTATTTCTAATACTGTGACTCTACCAAGTCTTATTTCTACATTATACTTAGCTTGTTTATTACCTTGTTGCCAACTGTTTATCCAATTCATTTTTTTTATTTTTTATTTTTATTTTATTTTACGCAGCCGGTACATCTAATTCTATATCGCCGCTTGCCATATTTGTCATAGTCATATCATTGCTACCCGCATTATCTTCAATTGTAGGATATGTGTCACCATCCCCCATTCGCCACCAATGTTGTAAATCACCACTATTATCATAGTTACCAGAGTCAGATGATAAGTCAATAGGTTCTCCACTGTTATATATCTGCGCAATAGCATCCGCGTCTAAAGCTACATCCCAAATTGCTAATTCATCCATTTGACCAGTATACCAATTATAAGGATTATATCTTCCAATTTCTAGTTTTTCATCAACATCACTATAAGTTGATGTTTGGGTTTGTGTGGCTTTAATCTCGCCATCTATATATATTTTAATACTAGATGACTCGCCACTTGCACCTTCTGTTGTCCATAGTATGTGGTGCCAATTACCATCTGTAAGCAAAGCCCCACTATTATATAACTTATTACCCATAGGCCATACTACCCAAAAATAAAGTTCACCGCCAGACGCTACCAAATACCCATTCTGATTCGAAGCAAAATCAAATGGAGTGCCACTTGTTGCTGTGGAAGTTTTCATCCAAAATTGATAAGTACCTCTGGTAATTGCTATATTACTATCAGAAATCATATAGTCATTACTACCGTCAAAATCTATTGATTTTGTATTTGAGAAAGCGGCAGATGGAGCATCTATACTACCTATTTTTCCTAAAGCAGCTTTCGCAGCATTATTAACTTTAGCCATATTAGCATTAGTTATACTATTTATTTTTGCGTATGCCATTTATTCTGGAATTTCTAGTTCTTCATGCCAGTCTTCTCCAGCTAAAATAGTAAGTATTTCACTATGACTATATTGTGTTTTACCATTTAAAAAACTTGGGGTGCTACCTTCAAATTTTACAAATGTTTGTGAGTCATCCAATGAATACCTTAAAGTATTTGCTGAGGTTTCATATACTTGTGAGAAATCAACTGTGCCAACTTCTGAAGCGTTTATTATTACGTATTTTCTATTTTCGTATGCCATATTTTATATTATGCAAGTTCTACATATGTGCCATCTGGACAGAACCATATCTCTCCATTACTCGCATGATTTACTTGATAACCTATCACACGAACTATGTCAGCACTACCTGAAGGAGCTGTAGCACTACAATCACCTGCTGTTGTTGATAAGAATAATACATCACCTATCGCGCCTGGATCATGATCTATTGTTACCATACCTCTTAATAACATTCCGTTGGTATCTGAAGCAGCTCCTAGAGCTACAGCTAATAAGCCATCAGAAGTTGCAACCGCATCAGCATCTGCTAATTCCCATGTTCCATCCGATTTATAATGATATATTGCTCCTGTAGTCATTGATGTTGTACCACCGAAATAAACAATATCTCCACCTGTAACTGTACCGGCTGTATTACTATCTGATGGCGCAAATTTTCTTTTTGGTATTGAAACACCAGTAGCAGCAGTACATCTCATTTGTTCTGTTTCCGAAGCATTTCCATCTGTCGTGTAGAATACTAGATCTGCACCGTTCTCACTCGCTGACCAAGCAGCGTCTGTTAAAGCCTCGATCCTAGCACCAACAGTTAAAGTACCACTCCCGTCTTCTGCACCTTTAAATTCAATTACACCTAGTCTATGACCATCAGCTAGTGCAGCACCGTCATCTGCTGTTAGTGTTAAATGACCTCCCTCAGTTGCAGAACTAGTCGTTGTATCGTTAATTGTAATACCACCAGCACCGTTTGTAGTTAAGTTGCCTGTTGCTGTTATTGATTGTTGACAAAGCAAGTTGCCTGTAAAAGTTGCTGATTTGGTTTGGTCAAGGGTCAACACTAAAGATTCAGAAGCATTGGCGTCTGTAGTGTAAAACTCTAACCATGCATCGTTTTCAGTATCAGACCATGTGGTGCTTGAGTCCGCGACACATTGTATTCGCGCACCGTTAGTTAAAGTACCAGAACCGTCTTCAGCTCCTTTGAACTCGATAACCCCAAGTCTGTGGCCGCTTGCCATTACAGCCCCATCATCAGCGGCTAATACTAATTTACCACCTTCAGTGGCACTACTTGTTGTTGTATTTGTTACGAAAAGTCCTCCCCATCCTTTAGCTGAGGTTCCTAAGCCGCCTTCTCCAGCTGCTCTAGGTACTATATTTGGTGTTGCCATATCTTTATATTTTTATATTTTTATTAAATATCCAATGGTTGTATATTGCCGCTAGCATCTAATCCCCAATAACCTTCATCATCTGCTGATGTCATATCGCCTTTTACTTCTGGCATAATATCAGGTGGATCGTCATCATCATCTAACTCCCATATATCATTACGATCAGTGCTATAATCTCCTGATTCTTTAGGTGATATATTTCCAGCAGAAACTAGATTCCAGAAATAATCATCTAAAAGAATTGCCGCTGAAATACTAGCTACTGGCAATGCCATTGAACATCCTAATCTCATTTTTATGTAAGTTTAGGGGCAAAATAAACAATCATAGCACTTGAACTATGAGTGATAATTTTATCCCATTTACCATAAAGAACCGTTCCAGCCTTAAATGTAACACTAGATGATAAATTAGTTCCATTTCCACCAGCACCTATTCCATCTGTTCCATCTAAATCGTTTTCAGCAGTTACGGTACTTAACATACCAACTTCTCCATTAAGAGATTCTAATGTTGCAATAGCACTATCATCAAGTGTTATTAAAATAGCTACTATATACCTAGTTGCTGATGATCCAGTTAAATCAAGAGTTACACCTGCTCCTAAATAAGTAGAGCCATAGTGCCCAAAAGAGGCTTTTGTTAAAAAATCGGTTGACATAATTTTAAATTTTAAATTTTTACAAAGTTAATAAATTTCGTTCTTTAATCTATAATATAGTATCTTTATTTTTATTTATATATAATATTAGCTCTATCTTTTCTTACTCCAGCAAAAGGAGTAATATCATATTTTAATGTTTTAAGCGCCTTACTAGAGCCTCTTTCTCCATAAGGTCCAGATCTTTCTATCTTTTCTCCTCTAGCCGCTTCACCTAACATTTGGAATGTGTTTTGTATTGTGCTATAAGAAGATGGCGTAACTCTATATCTAAGGAATCTATTAACATCTACAGTTGAATACACATCATTTTGCAATCTTCTTAAATATTTTCTTGTTGCCTTACTAGCCTCATCATCATTCTCATCTAGAACAGCTATCAAAGATATAAGTAAGAAAGTTAAACCAAGTCCCCTAACTGTATTTTCAATTTCTTGTTGCTTGCTTTTAGATAGTGATTTATATTCTTTTACTATACTTTCCATTGTCATTTCGCCTTTAAAGAATTTTCTAAACATATTCATAGCGAATGATGATCCAGCTCTATAACTACCAACATTCACTTCTCCAAATCTATTGATATCTTCAGCAGAATATCTATCTCCTACTAAAGTAATAAACCATTTTTTAAATTGTAGTATTGCTCTACCATAAGAATACATAGATAATAATGTAGCATCCAAAGCAGTATATCCTTCACCATGAAGTGTAGCTATTTTATGATTTATATATCTAACTCTCTTATCTGAAATTTCTCCAGTGTTGAATTCCTGGTCTGTTAGCATGCCTAAGAATGCAGAACCTTGAATATAATGCTCTGTCTGATCCATAAATATAAAGGATAAGTTTACAAGTTTTCTAAGGGGACCTTTCTTTTCGTTTACATGTACAAACTCATCAAAACTATATTGAACAACTCTATACTTTTTTAATAAGTCTCTTGATTTATAAAAATCTGTCCAAAATCTTTTCTCACCTGTAACAAATTGTTTGCCTCCACGTTTACGTAATTCTTGATATTTACCAGCAAGTGTGTTTCCTAGGGCTATAGGAATACTAAAACCTAAGAATCTTAAAGATGCTATTTGGACAAAGCCATCTATAATTTTATCTACTGTCTTTCCAAATATTCCCACTCTTGTTTTACCTTCTATAAATCCTTCTTTCCACCAACCTGTTAAATATTCAACCGCATTCTTATTATCTAAATTCTTATTAAAGGCTGTAACTGAATCTATTAAAACAGCTAAATTAGCCATTCCAGCAAATCCTCCATTTTGTACTTCTGCATCTCCGTGCATAAATAGAGATCCTCTTACAAACTCTAACAGTGAGGTATTAAGATCATATGATGCTTTTTCAATACTAACTCCTCTTCTTCTTTCATATTCATTTATAATATCAACATCTATCTCTTTTATTCCCTTAACCTTTTTATTAGCCATTCTTTTTAGGGCAGCTCCATTATTTACCAATGCATCATATTCAATATCTGATAATAAAATATCTGTACCATCTTCATGTTTACCCCTATCTTTTAATGCTTTAGCTTTTCTTCTTAGTTTATCTAGTTCTGTAAGTTCTATAGCTCCACTAATTCTTTTAGTTCTACCTTTATAAACAGAATGCTTCCACTCATAAAATGTTTTAAGTGCTCTTTTACCATCTACATCTTTACCATATACTTTAACTCTATCATAACTACTTGAATCAGTTGAAAGATTATACAGTCCAAATAAACCACTTTTAGACATAGATTCAATTGTTCCCATTTGCATATTAGGAACAAGTGTTTCTGATATTGCAGCTCCAGATTTACTTTGAACTCTCTGGAATAAAGACACCATTGATTTATATGTGCTATAATATTCTCTTTCTGCCTTACTTAAAGAATCCCAAACTTCTGATATTTCATTTTCATCAAGAAGTCTAATATTACCATTTTCTACTGTAGTAATATTTCCATACAAAATTTTATATTTATCATTTACATCAAAAACTTGCTTCACTTTTTCTATAATTGTTAACTTTCTGTTTTTAGACTTTACTAAAGCATTGTGCTTTCTATTAATTAATTCTTTATAAACTCTAAATCTTCTCATATACTTCATATACTCTTTTTCTGCTTCGTTGATAAGGTATTGAATCTCAGGTCTGTCGGATGTCATATTGTTTGAACCAAACCACTTTCTAAAATTAGATATATCATTTTGCGGTACACCATCTTCACCAGGAACATTATATTTATATCCTTGTTTGGCTCCAGCATCTCTTAGAAATTCTGTTTGAATTTTAAATGCTCTTTGACCTATCTCTTTCTCTAACATTTCTGCAACACCTTTAGTGGCAGAGTGATCCATCTTTCTAAACTCTGCAGCTTTTTGTATAAGCTCATCTATTGTAAATTTAGAAAGAGGCTTTTTAGTTTTTACATAACTTATATATTCTTGTGCTAATTTTAAGTCATTCAAATAAGAATTGTATCTATTTTCAAGATGAGAATGTATATCAGATTCTTTATCAATAATATCAATATTAATTCCTTTATCAGCATTCCACTGTTTAAATGTTAATTCTTGTACGCCATCTCCTAAATAATCTCTATTATAAGATCTATTAGGTCCAATAACTTTTTTGCCTTTTCTAATTATTCTATTATTTCTAGAGGAATCACTAATTTCTCTATCTAAAGAATATCTGTCTACAGGATTATTTACTTGAAATATTGCTCTATTTAATTCTGGTGAAATACCAGGATCGCCTTTCACCTTTCTTTCTTGATCAGCTTTTACAATTGTCTCTATTTCTTTATTTATAATATTCATATAACTTTCACTAAAGAAAGGAGCAAATGAAGTTCCTGTTAATCCAAATCCATTAAATTCAAATTCCAATTCAAAAATAAGATTCTTACCCTCATCACTTAATTGATCAAAAGATTTTCTAATATCTTCTAATGTTTTGTAATTAGTAAATGCATTTATTTCAGCATTATTAATAACTATTAGTTTCCTGCCTTTAGCATTTTCAACAACCTCTAATACGTTCTCTAAAAAGAAGTTACCCTTATTATCTTTCTTTAGTTTATCAAACTCTACTAATAAAGTTGTCCTGTCTCTTGCCCCATGTAATAATGATATGTTCTGTTTAAGATGATTTTTTACAACTTGATTTATAATTGCAGATTTATTATCTCTATGTTTTTCATCAAGTAAAGCCCTAGCTTTCTTTGAAAATACACTTTGCATATAAGGAGTGAATCTTATATCTGTTGCAGAAGCCCTGTTAAGCACGCCGTTAAATAATCCCATTGCATGTGTTACAATATTGCTATTAACAGTATTACCCATTTTATAATAAAGATTTAAACCTCCTTTATCTTTTTTATTTATAATAACCTCACCATCTATAATTTCTTGTATATTTTCAGTGATGGTTTTTAATTCAATAGGATTCTTTTCAATACTTTTATGCACAGTAAAAGCTTTAGAAAAAGGTCTTACAATATCTTGATTATATTTTTCTAAAGTATATAACATTAATACAGCATCAAGTTCTGCTGTTTTATCTCTTTTAACTAAATCATTTATATTTAAGTCAATACCTTCATTTATTCTATTTCTTAATTTTATCCAAGCCTTATTGTTATATCCTTCTTTAAATTCACCATATTTATCTATAAAGGGCTTTGTTAAAGATGTGATTCCTTTTGTTTTCAAAAACTCTGTAAGCTCATTAAAATTAATTGTATCGTCAGCTAAAAACATAGCATCTATATCGCTATCTTTAGAAATATAATTTTTACTTCTGCTTTTCTTAAACTCCATATATTCTTTAACAACAGGAGAATTAAATAATATTGTTAAATCATTTAATGAATAGCCAAGCCTTCTAAGAAGCACATAAGGGAATACACTTTGTTTACTTAATCCTAAATTACTAGCATATTGATGTGTAGCATTATCTAATACTATATTGAGAAGTTGTGCTACACCAAACCAATTACCCACTCCATTTTCTAAACTAGCATCATCAAAATATTCTGTTCTTTTTACGCCATTTATTGTTATATCAAATGGTAAAGATTCTTTATTATTAGAAAATATATTAAAGGCACCTCCAAGAGCAGCAATCATCCCAACCATTTTTTCTACTGGTACATTATTTTCAAACATTTCAGCATCACCCCATGGAGTTAGCTGAGATTCTTTAGATGTTTCTGCCAGTTGTAATACTTCATTTCTTTTTTCTATAGCATTTTCAGCATCTTTAACAAAGTCTATATCCGCTGTAAGCTCTGAGAATTTAGTATCCTTGCTTACTAAATCTATATACTTATCAAGGAATTCATTAGACCAACCTCTCCATTGTTTTTTAGCCACTTCCTCTTTTGTATATTTAAAATTCATATGTATAGAGTCTCCATCTAAATCAGCTCCCCAATATTTACTCACCCAAGCAGGAATAGTAATAACTGATGTTGGAGATGTACCCACTTGTTTATGAAAATCTTTCACAATAAATACAGCACTACTCACTTTTCCGTGTGCAGGAATCCTTGTGCCTATAAATAAGCTCCCTACAGTCACTCCGTTCCTTTTTAGGTACTCAGGTACTACAGCCTCAGATATAAGCGTATTAGGCTTTGCTTCTGTGTCTTTACTTCCATATACTATTTTTTCTAATTCATATCTTAATTTTTTACCTTGAGGAGTTTTGCTTTCTCCTTTATATGAGCCATCTTCATTAAAATAATCACTAGCTCTTTGATAGGATTTTAATCCCATACCCAAACTAGATGATTGATAAGCAATAGCTCCTTTAGTATACATCTTAGTACCTTTATGAGCAATACGACCTGTAGCAATAGAATTATGAGGAGCATTTAAATAAGGATACCTAGGATCAGTGAATCCATACATTGATTCTACTAGTATACCAAATACATCTGCACTCACTGAAGATTTAAAAGATTCTCTTTCTGCTAATACTTGTTCTTGTGTGGCTCCTTCTTCTGTAATAAGGCCTTTGTTTCTTTCTTCATTATTAGCATTCATCACCTTCTCTCTCAAAGCATACATCTCATTTATAATAGTTTGCTCATCTGTTGTAATATTAGTTGCTAAATTATAGAACAGTTGAGAAGGGAAAAATCTTTCTGATGCTTGTTTATCTAATTCTAATTGTATTCCTAATCCTTCTCCTGACAATCCTTGATAAGTTCTAAGTTCACTATCTTTATCTCCAATCATATAAAGCTCATCTTGCTTATCCATAATACCTTCCATAGTCTTCATGCCAGCTTTTATAGAAGGATCAATAACAGTTTCTAATCCTCTCATTCCTGATTCTATTACATCTCTTACATCATAAATATGTTCATCGCTTCTGATTCCATCTTTAAATAACTTAGCGCCAGATTCAGAAACAGCAATAACTAAATTACCATGAGAATAAATATTTCTACCATCAAACTCTGGTATAACTGCTTCAGATATTCTTTTATGTCTTTCTCTTAATATATTTCCTATGTTTCTTTTATAAGGACTACTTGCTTCCATCTCTGGAGTGAGGGTATGAGTGGCAGATTTCATATATGTAGATTTCCCTTTTAATTTAGGATTAGCTATTTCTGTATAATGATATACAAATTTAAATATGCTTCCAACCTTTTGAACTTCTCCATATTTAGATCTTACTGCCTCTCCTTGTTCTGGAAGAATATATCCCATAGAATCATTTTCTGGAGCAACTTTATCTTTCCAATTATCACCAAATTCTTCTTTAGCTTCCTCTTCTGTATAAATAGTTATATCATCTTTACCTACATAATAATCTTTAATTACAACAAGTTCTACCATAGTATTTCTGTCATATACAGTATGACTTGCTATAGCTCCAGCAGCTCTTTTTATATAATCAATTTGATTATTAGATTGTCTATGGTCATGAATAAATAATTGTTGAGCCATAAACTTATTAGCAATATAAGATGTTAAGAAAGCATCATAAGCTTGTGTTCTATTTTTAATATTTTTATAATCCTGATTACCTAAAAATAAATCTTGATTATCTCCAATATAATTACTAAATTGTTTTACAAGTTTAGGCATCTCTTTAATATGGAGATTACCATCTCTTTTAACTATAGTGAAAGGAAATACTCTATCTCCATTTTTGTATTTACCTTTATAAGCAGGATTATTCTTAATTTTAGTAAGTAAAAGATTTTTCATCTTTTGATTATGAGCCATAACACTTTCTATATAATACCTTCTGCTTTTATCAGAAAATACAGCCATAGCTTGATCATAAATAACAATATCTTTATTTAATCCAGGATTATATCTTGACAAGAACATAAAGAAATCATTAGCTAATAATTCATTAGGTGTAAGATCGTTTAACTTAGCAGCTAGTTCTTCTGACTTAACTCCCTCAGTATCAAAAAGAAAGCGTCTCATTAATCCAGAATTAATAGTAAGTTGTAGTGGATCTTTAATTACATGACCTTCTTTATTTGCTAATTTACCCATCTTCTTTAATGCATGTAATTTAGAAGCAAATATATTAGTATTAGGATGCATAATATCCGTTTCTTCTATCACTTGTCCTTCCTGTATAATCTTAGCTATATTCTTTATTCTATTATGTAAACCATTCTCTTTATTCATTATACTTACACCATCATGTTCTACATTATCTACCATAGATAAATAATTCATTGCTCTTGATTGAACAAGACCTTCTGTAAGAATAATATGTAATTCACCTTGGCCTACTAAATCTCCTTTTTTATTTTTTGCTTTAAAAAATCCTAATGGATTATATTTTTTTGTTTTATATACAAACTTATCTTTACCTCCCCATGCCATAAACTCTGAATTTTTTAATACAGGATTTTTATACTTAGGATGTATAGTATGTTCAAATAAAATATCATACAAATACTTTCTTTCTCCTTTAAATAGAATTCTATTATTTATTAAAGCTTGTCTATTTATTAATTTGCCTTTAGGATTATCAACTAAAAGTATATCTAATATTTTCTCTGTAGCAGCAATTATATCTTCTTCACTTTTTGGATTTTTACCTTTTTTAAAGAATAATTCATTATAGACATCAGCTATACGTTTACCATAATCATCTTTATTTTCTTGAATAGTATCTTTTAAATTTCTTATTGCACTATTCTCTACAGATGAACTTATAGTTTTGTATCTATCCCAAGATCTCTTGCCATCTTTACCTACTTTCAAAACACCATGTGTAAGAGTTTCTATAGTTGTTCCTTCTATTGGAGCTTTTATTTCTAATAGTTTAGCATTAGTAACCACTGGATCTTTATATATATCATCTAATAAAGCTATCATAGATACTATTTCGTGATTATCACTTTCTCTAAGTTTTTTAGGGAATACATAAGGATCATACATAGTTTGTTTTGCTATAGCACGCAGGTTATGTAATAGCTGCTTTGTTTCCATAGGAACAGGATTCTCTCTATTATAAACCTCTACAATCTTTCTTATAAAATGTGATACTGTTGTTGGTAATGCTCTAATCTTATTTTCTTCTTTATATTTCTGACTTGCATCTTCAGAGGCTTCCGTAATTCCATCATCAACTTTTGATTCTCTATCTAATCTTTCATCTAATATTTCGTCTGCTTTTTTCAATTTTGCAGACTGTGTTCTTTGTGTTATTACAGCTTTTATATAATCTCTATAAATACTTACATCTTTATCATCTAATCTAGAATCTTTAGCTAGATCTTTTAATACATTATTAGTCATCTGGTCGGGAGTAAGATTACGCCCAATATAATCTCCTATGCGAGTAAATATAGCAGAATGTGTTACAAACTTAGATCCATTTTCCTTTTTAGCTTTTCTAATCTCTGAATAAGCAGAATTCTGAGCTGTTGGAATAGTTCTTTCTCCTGAATTAAAATCAAGCAGTACATGCTTAATAGCTGCTTCTAAATTTAAATTAGCTACATTATCTACAGATAAGTCTAAGAATCTTTTAGCTTCTTCATCGGTGGCTAAATTCTTCGTTTTCTTATAGAATGACATTAGATCCTTTCTTAATTGTTCTTGTACCTTAGAGTCCTTTATAATAGCATCTATGGTGCCATAAGAGTAATCTTCTAATGTTCTTGTAAATGTTTCCTCTAATAAATGCTTTTGTTGATCAATTCTAATTTCTTTAACTCCTTGTAATTTTAATTGAATTCTTAATTCACCAAATAGCTTAATCATTCTATCTGAATTCTTTGATTTTTCAACTTTCCTTAATTCTAAAACAATACTCTTAATAACACTTTCTACTTCTTCTTTATTATTAATATTATCTAAGTAGAATCTATAAAGATAACCAAGAGTTACTTTTCTTCCATTAAAATTCATTAATGTAAGTTCAGGATATTCTTCTCTAGTACGCTGGTATAAATCAGTTTTATAAAGTAGTTTATTAATTCTCTTCATTAATGCAGTATCCTGCATCATAGAATAATAAACATGTCCAAGTTCGTGTGTTAAATCTGTTTGACGAATAGCATCTTCATTAATAATAACAGCTGAACCTATTGCTAATGAAACAACTTCTTGACCATAATCATCTACTAATTTTGTTGAAACAACAAATCCTCTTGATCCAGGAAATTGCTTTTGCATTATATTCTGAGTTAAGGCATAAGCACCTAATCCAGAATCTAAATACACCTCTAAGTTATTTTGGAATCCAAAAGAGTCAATGTCAGGAGCTTCATCAAAAGATTTATTAAGAAGCTTCTGTATATTTTCTTTTGTTTCTTTGATTGCATCTAAAACTCTTTTAGCTGTACCTTTAGTTTTAGCTTTCTTAGCTTTTTTAATAGGTTCTTTAGCTTTATAATCTTGATATTGTAATTGACCTACTACTTTGCCACCAGATACAACCTCTGTAATACTACTATATAAAGGTGC
>Ga0098061_1001239_pt1 | contig 12389 bp, 25 predicted proteins | sample 22_taG_FD_92579 | JGI IMG/M metagenome (GOLD analysis project Ga0098061, IMG submission 92579) | Marine viral communities from the Subarctic Pacific Ocean - 22_ETSP_OMZ_AT15343 metaG | ecosystem: Environmental > Aquatic > Marine > Oceanic | place: Subarctic Pacific Ocean | collected 2015-01-20 | reverse complement strand
AGAACTTTCATTGTCCTCAATTTTGCTTCTCTCTCACTCATATTTGTTTTCCTTTATGTGTTGTATGTTCTCCACAATCCGTTGGCATATTTCATCTGATGTCTATCCAATCTGGCACCTTCTCTTAAAGCAGATATCTGCCCCATAACCCATAGTTTTTCATCTTTCGTATCAATATCTCTCAAATTATATGCATCATTCAACCGATACTTTAATTTTAATAATTTATCAATCATTGGATTACCACCATCACCTCTTTTGGCAGGTCTTTTTTTAGCTGCTCTTTTAGCAGGTCTCTTATATGCCGTCTTACTTGGTTTCATTTTCATCTCCTTTGAATAAATCTTCTGTACATCTTTTATAAACTTTGTTCAGGCCTTCCATCTGTTTCTTTGTTATTCTATAATTCATCTGAACATATTGTTTAACACTTCTTACAAATGTTTGAGCTTTATCATTCTTCGCTTCAGCCAGCCTCTCCACCATAACTATCTTCTCTAATATAGGTTTGAGTTTCTCCATAGCCTCTGCTTTTAATTCTGGATTATATAATGGATTGTTCTTACATTTCTCAATACCATTTCTTATGGCAGAAGCCATTTTAGGTGTAATTTTACGATTACCTGTAACTAATATAGTATACATATCTACTAAAAATTTGTTCTTACTCTTTTGTAAAATTTGAATATTTTCCTTAAACCATTTGATTTCTTCCATGAAAGCATCAGAGTAAAATTCTCTATTCTTTCTCATAGTTTCAGGTTTTGGTTTTCTGTAAAATTTATTCATTATAAATAATTCGGGCCTGTCCAAGAGAAACTCTTATGCATCTCTACATCAAAGATATTACCCCTTGAATGTTTAGCAACACCACTCCAACCAGCGGCTTTCATAATATCACCCTTTTTAAGTGGTAACCCTTTATGAGTTCCATCAACTAATGATACAAATCCCCATACTCTTCTTTGTCCTAATGAACCTTCTACAACCTTAATAAACTTTCTACCTTTATCAAGGTTTAAATCTAATTTTTTATCTATACCACTTCTAGCACCCCAATTATTATACGATACTTGTATTTCAGAAAGTAAATTAGTCATAGCGTCATCAAACGATAAACCATTTGTTTTAGGTTTGTCAAACTCTGTTTTTATAGTAATTTTTGGTTTTGGTTTTATTATTGGTTTTATTCCATTAATCATCTAAATAATCTCCTACTAAAATTGTTATTATTGCTATTAAAAATAACGCAATAAATGTATAACCTAATAACGCAATTGCTTCAATCATTTAAACACTCTCCCATATATAAATCATATAATGAACTAACAACACAAAAACTAAACAACCTAAAATAGTATCTAAACCTATCATCTTAACCTTTCTTAGCACAATACCAAGTGCAATACTTTTTATCTTTATATTTAATCTTTGCTGGTATCTTACCACACTTATCACATTTATCTTTACTCATTATGCAATCCCTAATTCTAACATACAATCATCTACTATTTTTGTATCTTCAACTGATAAAGCATCAAACCATTCTTCACAAGTATCTTCTAAATGACATTCACCGTCCTCATCATATGTTCCATCAACATACATAGGATATGTTATTCCTAATTTAGTGTCAATACAACAACCAACACTTTCTAATTCTGTTAAACCTTCTTTTAACTCTTTACCTAATAAACTCATATTTTTTCCTTTTCTCATTACACTATAATATACGAAGAAAAACTGACATAAGTCAATATTTTAATTGTAACAATATGTAACAACACTTAAAGTATTACTTTAATTGTTACTCCATTCTCTATATCCATAAATATTCATCATTAAAACTATAACGGCCGTAGCCAAATTTGGTAGAGTATTGGTAAGAATAGCATATACAATCATTAGTATATTACCAACACCCCAAACATAAAAACAAGATATTAGTTGTTTTGCGTTAAGTATATAACCTATGATGATAAATACAAAACCTATCCAACCAATTACTTCAATCATTAATCACAACTCCTTTGACATTCCCAAGTTGTTACACCATTTTCTACACTAAAACCATAGAAACCATAACCTGCAGGGTGATAACCATAATCTTCTTGTAAATTCATTGCCTCACCTTCTGTTATTACTCCATGATATGTAAAATTTATTGAATCACCAACACCATTACCATTGTCAAATGCAATTGATAAAGTATTTGCAGCTGGACTATAATCATTACTCATATTATCTACCCTCCCAAGAACCATCATCTGGATTGTTATTTAATAACCACTCTAAATATTCTTCTCCAGCTTCTGCCTCTTCAGAAGACATTACACTATCCTCATATATTTCAACTAATTCATCACAACTCACACCACCAATAGCTTCATACTCATTACCATCAGCATCATAACCTAATACTACAACATTTGAATCATAACAATCAATCTCATTTAATGTTTCAGTAACATCGCTCTCATCAAACGAAACACTAACACCATTATAATCAACACTTAAACTCATAATAAAACTCCTTTTCTCTTATACTATAATATACGAAAAAACCTTGATATAAATCAAGGTTTAAATTGTAACAATATGTAACAAGAGTTAAAGTATTACTTTAAATTAAAATAATCCTTCTTTTTTGAATTTGTCATACCACCTTTTCCAATTGTCTTGTCCAAATTTCTCTGCTTTTATTTCAAATGGATTATCCCAATATTCATCAGTTTTACCAGGATAATGTCCTTGTGCAATCATATTTTGTTCCCATTCATATTTGTCTTTGAACTTTTTCCAACCAAGTTTTTTGGCATCTCTCGCGTGGTCTATTTCGTGTATAATTGTAATTAGAAATTGTTTAATTTTACTTGGTTTAACTGTTTTATATCTTGTAGATAAATTTAACACACCCCTATCTACATCAAAGTCAGCGTGTCTTTTTATTGATTTTTCTTTTATTTTAACATTCTCCACTCCATAATGTTTAAATAAAATAGAAATCATTTGTTTTTTATTTGTTTCTGATATAAATTCTTTAATTAACATCACATATAAATATACGAAACTTTAGGTATTCGAGTCAAGGTTTTTTTTATTTATTTTGATTAATCTATCTTTTTTCTCTGCTAAATAAGGACTATCTTCATGAACTTGTACAACTGAACCACTTATATCTGATGGACTTTTTTCGTAATCTTCAACAATGTGTTTAGCTTCTTCAGTTATCTCTTTAATTAACTTATCTAATTCTTTTTGTTCTTTTTTTGTTAATTTATTAAATCCTTTTGTCATTATAGAAAACTCGCACTTACATCATTTGGGTCAATCCACCATATTTTACCTAAAGTATCCACAACCCTTATCGTGTTTTCTATTTTATTGTGTTCGTCTATTTTTACGATGGTGTTTTTATGTAACATACCATCAACACTTGGTATGTCTTTTTCTATACGAACTCTTTCACCTATTTTTATTTCTCTTTTTTTATAATCAACCAATTTAGTCATTAATTTCTCCTATCTACAAAATCTTTTTGATTTTTCAAACATACCATTAAATGATAAATAACAATTTGGACATAACAATCTTATATTTTCCAATAACCAATTTTGATGCTCACCATCCATAAAATCAATAGCAAGACACACTTTGTCGGCTTGTAAATTTACTTCATTATATCCACACGAATGACATTCTTCTGTCCAATAACCTTTTTCAATAAGTTGTTGTTTGACAACTGAATGTGACCACCTTTGTGGTGGTTTTCTTTTACCTAATACAATATCTTCAACATTTACTCTATAAGAACCCCATCCTTTTGATTTGATACCAACACCAGATTGGTTAAGATGTTGTTCAAACACACCATACCTTTTAGCCCACTTTTTATAAGTGTTATAATTTACACCTAACCACCTACTTGCTTCCATATTTGATTTAGTGTGTTTTTGAGCTTCCAATATCATATTCTTGGTAATTACTTTCCTTCTACCAGGAATATTTAAAGGTCTGAGACTCACTATATCTTTTGCCAGACTATTGTATTTAACCTAAAGTTATGTGTAGTTTGTGCTTTTATGTTAATTGCTTGAGTTTCACTTACTTTACGCCAAGGTATATTGTTGCCTGGTAGGTCTGATTGCCAAAACAAATCATCAACACCTACCTCTTCAAATTTAAGTCTTTCAAAATCTTCACTCATATTTGACGGTGGGTCATATCTGTCATTTGTTGGGTCATTTATTGGTGTCATTATGCTACTTCCTCCCAAGTTCCACTTAGTTCAACTATACCTGCAATAGCTTCAAATTCTTCTTGGATTAACTCAAAACTGTTAATTTCTGTAAATAACTTTTCAATGTCTCTAACTTTACTACCTTCATCTTTAACATAAAGACTTTGTGAAGTTAATTTATCATACATTGAATCTAATGCATTTTTGATTACGGTTATCTGTTCATAACCTTCTTTACTTATCTTTGACATTTTTCTTGTCCTCCTGTAATAATTGCTTTTCAGCATTTTGTTTTTCTTCATCATCTTCTAATGAATTTCTTCTCATAAATTCTTCAATATCAACTTTTAATCTTTGTAATTCATCTTGTGCTAATTGTCTTACAAAATCTTCTTCTTTAAAATCAAGAACAGTTGTCATCAACTTACTTATGTAAGTTCCTAATTTATTTTTTACTGCCATACTATTACCTCCAATGAATCTAAATATGAAATACCACACTCACTTGTATATCCACAATAAACTTTTATGGTATCTCCCATAAATTCTTTCCAAATACCTAGTGTTGTGTAAGCTATACCTTCATTGTCGGTATAACTATTTCTGTTTACTAAATTTATCCAATTATCTTTACCTTGATATTGAATATTAATTTCCTTATTAGACATCCAAATTACCTTTTGATGTCCAACACCTGTTTTAGTTTCTAATGTTGAAAATGTTTGAACATAACCATCTAACCATTCTATGTGATAATAACCATTTTCATCTATTTCTAAACTTGGTGCTGATGTGTCTATGTAACAATCTTCATTACAAGATACCAAAGATGATTCACACCCAATACACAATACATATATAAATATATATAAAACTATGTTTCTTACCATTTATCTTTTCTTCTTCTTTTGTTATTTTCTTTTCTTTGTTTGCGTTTTTTACGATTTTTATCTCTTTTTCGTCTTTCGTGTTCACTATCCCAAGTATCTGGGTCTATGTGTGGCATTTTAATTCTCCTCATCCACAACTGCTCTACCTTTAAGTTCCCGCCAATCTTTTTCAGGTCTAACATATAAATTAGTTTCCCAAGCACCTTTAATGGTATTTACTTCAACACCCACACTCTCAGCAAATGTCATAAAAGCATTAATGTCTTTTGGAAAACAACTACCACCAAAACCCATTTTACCATCAGGGCCCGGTACCATAAGATGAGAATGACCCACCCTACCATCACTCACAAAACCATCTACCGCGTCGTCCCAATTTACACCACATTTATCTGCTACTAATTTTACATCATTCATAAAAGAAACTTTGGTCGCAAAAAAACAATTATTCATATATTTTATAAATTCAGCAGTTTCAAAATCTGTTTCTATTATCAAAACAGAATTTCCAAATCTCCATTTAAATAAATCATTTAACTTTTTAGAATTTTCTTTTTCTCCACCAATGACAAATCTCGCTGGATTGATAAAATCAAACTTAGCAGACCTTTCAGTTAGAAACTCTGGATTAAATACTATATTTAATTTTGGAAATGTTTCTTGTAACTCTCTTGTTGAACCTGGTACCATTGTTGACCTAATTACCAAAATATTATCATCTCTTCGGTTGACATCATTTATATCGGAAACAGCTGCATATACAATGTCTAAGTTTATAGAACCATCTTTATTTGATGGTGTTGGAACTGACATAAATATGAAATCAGAAGAATTTACTGTTTCATCTAATGAATGTGTACTTTTCTTCTCATCAACATCAAAAATTTTAACATCTTGATGTCCTTCACCAAGATTTGTTGTTTGTGGGGAAAACCCATAAGCTACTGCTGAACCAACAAATCCATTTCCTACTATACCTATTTTATACATTTTTATTTACTCCTACCCATTTAGTTATATAATCTTTAATATCTAATTTTGATTCCCATCCTAACACTTGTTCTGCAAATGAACTATCTGCTAATGTTTCTGGATATTCACCATCTCTATGACCTATATATTTTTTAGGATAATCTACTCCATATTGATTTGCTAATTCATTAATAGAATAACTCACACCACTACCCAAGTTAAACACATCGGCCCTTAAATCTTTACCTACACATCTAAATAATCCATCAACAATGTCATCAACATGTGTAAAATCTCTTCTTTGTTCTCCATTTCCTGTTATTGTTAATGGTTTTTTATTTAAAAATTGTTTTTCCCATATAGCTATCACAGTTGCGTAATCTCCTTCATCGACATGATATAATCCATAAACATTGTAAAATCTACATATAGATGTATTTAAATCATAAACTTTACTATATAATTTACATAAATCTTCTCCCGCGTATTTAGACCACGCGTATGGACTTTTATGAATACCACCTTGATAAGAACTTGAACCAGCATACACAACTTGAATTTTATGTTTTCTTGCCCACTCTAAAACACTCAATGTTGAATTTACATTATTGTCTATATCACCTTTGGGGTCTAACAATGATGGTTGAACACTTGACAACGCTCCTAAATGAAATATCACATCAGGTATCATATCTTCTATTTCAAAAGCAGTACCCCATAATTCCATATCTTTAGCATCTCCGTTTACATAATCACAACCCTCTTGTTCGTTTTCACTATACCCCAAAGAATAATTATCTAATGATATAACTTCGTGTCCATCTCTTAATAATCTTATTATCAAGTTAGTACCTATAAATCCAGCTCCACCAGTTACTAACGCTCGCATTTTATTAAATCCTCCTCATATGTCCTTGCACTATTTATCTGTATCTTAAATATTCCCAAATCAAACTCACCAACAGTGTCTTTTTCAATCCCATCATCATTAGCAAGTATTTCTGATAAATTGGCTAAGTAATTAAATTGTTCTGGTGTAAATTCTCTAGCGTCAAACTTAACAACTATATCATTATGTGGTTCATTGTCCATTTTTGATTTAACTCTATCTTTTAAATCTATTGAAGTATTCTTTTGTTCGTCTTCTACATATCGTTTCCAACCAAAAACATCCATGTAGATTGTAGAACACCAAGGCTCTAATTCATATAACAACTCATAATTACAATTCTCAACTACAAAGCCAATGTCATATTTAGGTGGTACAATTGGTTTCATCAAAGCATCGTGTTTGACAAAGTGACCCCACTTACGAATGAAATTACGAGTACTTCGTTGATTCTGTTGTAACCACTCATCAGTTTCTCTATTCTTCATAAACACTTCACCATCTGGATTTCTTTTAGCACCATCTGCAAATCTTGAACCTCTACAAGTCATATGATATACAAAACCTTTCCAAGTCTGAACAAATTTATATCCATTCAAAAGAAATCTATTAAATATATCTGAATCTTCTTTTGATTGTGGAGCATACAATGGGTCGTGTCCTCCGATACTTTGAAAGTCTTCTTTCATTATAGCCCAAGGTGCGAAGATACCTTCTGTAGTTTCTTTACCTAACTTTGAATGTGTATGTTCAGGTGATGAATTAAACCAAGTTAATAACTCTTGTTCTTTAAACTCTTCAGGTTCTATTCCAAAATCCATTAATATCTTTTCAGGTCCGTCTGGATGTAGTGGTGGTTCTATTCTTGTAGCACTAACTACTACACCTGGTTTGATATGTTTATCTACCTCTTCATCTAGTCCTGGAAGAGCATACATATCAGCATGATAAATCATAACAATATCATTAGTGGCATAATCATTAATCAATGTATCATATAAAATTGTGTGTCCTAGTCTTTTAGGACCTTCGTTTCTATGTATCTTTACATTCAAATCTGATTTTGCTATCATTTGTAACCATTCCCAAGTTCCATCATCTGAAAAATCATCAGCCATACATATTTCATGTTTGTATCCAAGATTCTTTCTGATAGAATTATAAGACCATTTAAGATATTTTAGATTGTTTCTACTTGGTTGTATGAAACTAATTGGTTTCATAATGTTTTATAACCTCCTTTATTATTTCATCTACACTTAAAGTTGGTTTCCAACCTAATTCTGTTTTTATCTTATCAGCGTTAGGTATTTTGTCCCAAGCTTCCTCATACAAAGGACCGTGAATTGTTTTAGGGTCTACATGTGTTATTTGAGAAGAACTAGTTGTAAACTCTTTTACCTTTTCAGCCATATAGTTTATAGTGATGACATTGTCAGCACTTCCAATATTCCATATCTCGTTCATCCTGTCACTTACTGATGTCAAATATATTCCATCAACTATATCTTTTACATAAGTAAAAGCTCTAACTTGTTTTCCATCTCCAAAAACAGTTATGTCATCACTATTCAATGCTTGTTGTACAAAAGTTGGTAAAACAAATCCACCATCTTTTAATTGTCTTGCTCCACTTATGTTAAAAGGTCTAATTATCTGATATTTTAAATCACTAACTTTTGATGTATTTGATAATACTATCTCTGCTAATAATTTTGATATTGAATATTCATTCCTAACTTTGAAATCACCAACTAATAACTTATGGTCTTTTTCAGTTAAAAATTCTGGTTTATCTCTGTAACCATAAATTTCAGATGTACTTACAAAAATCAATGGACAATCAAATTTTTGTGCTCCATCAATCGCCCAATAAATATCATCTAAAATATAACCAGCCATTTTACCAGAATGTTGTAATACTCCAACAGGGCCAACTGGACTTGCATAATGAACAATTAAATCAAAGTCATCAAAGTCATCCCAACTGACATCTAGTATATCTGCTATTATAACATCACAACCATCACAAATTGAATTGTCAGGTTTAATTACATTACTTGATAAATTATCAATAACCGTGACATCAAAACCATTCTCTTTATATTTTTCAATTGAATATGAACCTAGAAACCCAAGTCCACCTGTTATTAATACTTTTTTGTTTTCCATAACTTTTATCTCCTATTACCTATTACATATATAAATATATATATATTTACATAAACATTAAAATTTATTAATCAACCCATCTTATTATTTGATAAGCTTCTGAATATTTACAATCACTTTGACCACCTCTCAACAGAGCAAGAGCTTTTACCTTTTCAGTTCCTCTAAATTCTCTAACTTGAGATTCCATTAATTTATAAGCCTTTATTTTTCTATCAATATCAATAGGTATAAAATAATTTGGTTTAAAATCACCATAATTGTGGTCCCATAAAAACACATGTGGTTGTTCATACACTAACACCTTTTTGACAAAATAATTTATGTCATGTGGTCTCAACGCAACCAAAGCAGCTTCATACACAGCACGATGGTCTTGATTATAAGATGGATGTGGTATATAAACTACATCAGGTTTGTGAGAATTGATATGTTCTTGAAACGATGTTATCAAATCTTGAAGTATATAACTATTAACTTTATTTTCTAATAAAGTATAACTATGACCTAACAAATCTTTTACATCATCTGCTTCTTTCAATCTATCGTTTCTACCTATTATATGAAAATCATCAACTCCACAATATAATACAAATGTGTTTTTATCCATTATACCACCACAACCTAACACATCGTCATCAACATGTGGGGATATTATCATTTTTTTAAGTTCTTTCATCATACAACAATTTCCTCAAAATATCTTGATATTTTAATCAAGTTAGGTTTTTCTATTTTTGGTTTACGCTCATCAAATAAATCTAAAATTATCGGTAAGAAATTTACACCAGCTAAAGTAGTAAAATGTGTACCACCACCAAATCTTGGATTTATCTCTAAAAATTTAGGATTACCATTCTCATCTTCTTTCATCTGTAAACATATTGGGCCTTTTAGTTTAAGAAACTTACATATATCAGAACATTGTTTTTCTATATTTTTATCGCTGATGATTTCACCCTTATAAGATTGACCAGCTTTTATTTCTAATCTTTTTCTTGGTATTACAATTAATGGATTTGAATCCATATCACATAATACATCTATTGTATATTCTTGTCCAGGTAAATATTCAGAAATAATATCACCTGATGTCAAATCCAATTTCTCACATCCTACACTACCTCTACCATTTATTGGTTTCTTAAATAATTCACCACCTCTGAATGTTTTTGGTAATGAAAATTTATCCTTACACTTATTATAAAATCTCCATTTATCTACACAATCCATAATAGATTCATAATCAGACATAAAAAGTTTACCCTTAAACAGATAACTATTTTTACTGATGGGAATAATATCAGTAGGACTGGTGGGTAGTATCAAATCTATTTTTTCTTTTTGTACAATTTTAAAAATAGCTTTTATGTAATCTTCATCATCAGCTTTAGGAACTACATAATATTTATCTGAAAAATAAAAACCCGCGGCTAATTCACTAGAATCAACAGATATAATACCACCTGTAAATTCCATAGAACGAAGGGATTTTATAGTTCCATACCCCGCAGTTCCACCAGCTCCTAAAATTAAAATATTCATTATATAACCTTTAAATTATTTTGTTTATACCACTCTTCATTGTTGATTGCTCTGTCATCTATAAAAATGTCATATTGGGGTTTTCCTAATAACAATTCATTATACTTAACTCCCCACCCATCAACTTGTTTTTTTGTAAACTCTGACCAATCGATACCAGAACCACTTCCTCTTGATGTATATAATATGATATAATTCCCAGAATTAAACAAGTTATTTATTTTATTAATAACATTTTTATAAGGCTTTGCATCTTTATAATGACAATCAGTAGAACATATAGTTCCATCTATGTCAAAACAATATCTTTTCATTTTAAAATGTTTCCTTCATTTTTTTAAACAAATCATTGTAATCGTGTTTTCCATCTTCATAAATTTTCTCATACTTGTTGATAACTGGAATAGCTTTATTATTTGATATTTTTTGATAATATGAATTTTTAGACCAATAGTGTGGTGAAGTTTCTCTTCCAATGGTACAATAAAGTATATTTGGTTTTCTAAAATAACAAGTTAATATTCCACTTCCACCTGAAACAGATATGAATCCTTTTGCATTTGCGAATAACATTAATTGAATTTCATTATAACCATAATTTGAATTTTCATTCACGATATCATCTATCAAATAAACATCATCATAATATCTTGTCAATTCATAATCATTTATAACTCCAATACCTTCAACATTAGCTTCTAATTTTATGTTTTCTTTTGAATGATTTATCAAAGTTCTCATCTCATTTTCATCAACAACAAATTCTGTATTTTTAGGTCTTTTATATAAAACTGAATATCCTTTACTAGTTAGATATTCAAACATTTCATACAGACATTTGATATCAAAATATCTATGTGGTTGCCAACTTTCAGACCTACGCCAATCACCTTCGACATTGAATTGATTTGCTATGACAATCATAGGTTTTTTAAATTTCAATTTATCATTGGTATAATGATTTTTGTAATCTGGAAGAATCCACTTTGAGTAGTCTAAAACACCAGCTACTTCTCTTTTTTGTTCTTCAGTTAATTCACCATAATCTTTTCCAAACACACTCTCTGCATTATGATGTAACCATTTATTAGGTAAGTTCTGAACTCCGTTTGTAAAATTATCTATATTTCTTTGTTCATATTTTTCCTCAACATTTTTACAAAAATAATAAAAAGGTTTCATACCTTTGGGTACTATAACTTTTTCTAACAAATCATGTTTATGTAAATAATAAGTGTATGGAATAGCACAAGTAAGTTCATAACAAAATTCTGGATTAACATCTATGGTAATTTTATTCATCTATAACCTTTTGTATAACCTTGTTCATATCATGAATATATTCTTCTTCTCCGAAAAACACATTAAAATTATTCTTCGCTGTCTCACATGCAGTTTCATAAAAACTGTTATCAGTCTTTAATTTTTCTGCTAACTCTCTAGCGTGTCTTAAATCATTCATTTTTATAGTTAATTGTGGATGACATTTTGATTGAGTATCTAATCCTTCATATCCAATACAAGGTATTCCGTGATAAGCACAATTCAATGTAAATGTTCCTGCGGCCCAAGTTGGCATTAGATGAACTCCATATTTAAATCTTGATAAATTGTTTATCCACTCAACCCAAGTCATATATGGTAAATGATTTATATCCATTTCATCTTCTCGTTCTATCTT
>Ga0098061_1001236_pt1 | contig 12402 bp, 8 predicted proteins | sample 22_taG_FD_92579 | JGI IMG/M metagenome (GOLD analysis project Ga0098061, IMG submission 92579) | Marine viral communities from the Subarctic Pacific Ocean - 22_ETSP_OMZ_AT15343 metaG | ecosystem: Environmental > Aquatic > Marine > Oceanic | place: Subarctic Pacific Ocean | collected 2015-01-20 | reverse complement strand
CATGTCAATTGTGGTGCTTTGAACGATGTAGTTGAGAGCATGATGCTCGTCTACGTTCTCTATTATTCTACCATAATCTGTCTCAATTTTACAGCCATTCCAATACTTATTTCGTACTAAATCCTTGTTATAGAGGCGCTTTAACTGCTTGTTTTCCTTACTCGAATACAACCACGCGAAGGTCTTAACCTTGGCTTCCTCTCGGGTCAACTTACTATCAAAAACGTTCTTTACATTCCAGTCATGGATATCGTTCTCGGGTTGTTCAGCACCAGTAAGGGCCAACAGGGTACGTAACTCGGCTGCGTTAAAGTCAAGCTCCACCAGCCAATCATTGGTCGGCTGGACGCACCCCCGAAACTCTTTATTCATGGTAAGAATTGGGAAACTGTTGGGGTTTGTGGCCAATCGGCCAGTAACGGTTCCCCATGGATTATAATCGCACATGTGCTTTACGGTCTGGAGGGTTCTATGAAAGTTCTGTCCGCGCACCGAACTGAGGAGATGTCCTATGGGTCCGACATTCACACTTAATTCTCGCGATCGAATGTCTGAGAGCATCTCGATAAGATTATACATAAAATTATAATTGGCCGGCCGATCGATGGTGTCTAAAACGTGCTGTGTGATCTTGTTCTTGGCCTCCAAGTACTGGTAGAGGAAATATTCTGGGAGCACATCATAAAAACAATTCTCAGCAAGAGAGACATGCGAAGTTCTAAAAGCCTTGAGGCACGATTTAAGCGTCTTCTTAATCTCGATCCAGTGTTCCCTCATGTCTTCGGGACAAGCGTCGGTGAACGTGGCACCGCTAGCATATATGCGGCCCAATTCATAGTGAGGCCCGGGTAGATGTCGCGAGTACTCCCAAGTCTCTCCGCTGGCCGGAAGCGCTTCGGAGGATCTTATCGCACTATTCGCATAATAGCCGATGCAGTCGTCTTTTAAGTCCAATGCTTGAAACAGCACGTTATCCCCTAGTCCTGTGAGTATCTGCTCCCTCCGACAATCCGGGTTGAAGCATCTTCCACTGATCCTACTCTAACACTTTCTTGATTGCGTGTCAAGGGAGATTTAAATATTCTTTCATCATATAGATAAGGCTTAAAGAGGTTGTTAACGTATATCAAGGCGCGGTCGAGACCGAAGGTGCCGGCTCGATACGAAGCCTCCCTTATAAGAAACGCACTATCACTATAGTTTACGCCGCTTTCCGCCATTCGAACATTGAAGTAGAACCACAGCCAAAAATCAACACCCAAATCCTCTAAATAGGAATTATCAATTTGTGATCGGTGGCCGAGGATCTTTAAGGCGGTCCCACAAGAGCCTACTGTCCCCGTTCCTCTAGAAGCAATGCCCCGCTTGCTCAGCCCCGGGAGGGTTTCAATAATCTTTTTGTTCTGGCTGGCGAATTCATTATATGAATCCAATAACATTCCCTGCATCATCGGCAGATCCAGCGTATAGGTTCTATCGTAGTAAGAATTAAAAAAGTTCTTTTCGATATCACCCGAAACCTGATTAGCTGTGGCAATAAAGCCATCGGGCTCGGCCATTGGAGGCGAAAAAACATCTGCGAACAATCGCCATGGCCCATTCCTATCAACATAAAAACCAAATTTTCTAGCGGCGCGAACATAATAGCGAAAGTTTGCATCCAAAAAATAGCGCCTATATTTCTCCATATCATCGCTGTAAGACTGTTTAGCAGTTTCGAGCGCGAGGCCGGAAAGGTTCGGGGGTGTTGCGCCTGATAGTACATATGCTGTCAGCGTAACAGGCCACTTATACAGGCCGGCCTTGAGATATTTTATCATTGAGCGTAAGTAGTCTTGGAACGTAACCACTTTATTAAACTCTTTTTTCGTAAAGGTGCGAAGATAGCGCGCATGCGAACTCAAAAACCCTTCAAATACGGCCTCATAAAGTTTAGTATAATCATACATACCACCAACGCCCGTCATTTCATAGAGCACCGTATTGTATCTTTCTATGCCGCCGCTATCGCCGGCTATCTTAAGATTTCTTTGTAAACTAAAAAATGCATCTGCCACAAAATCAAACACAAATACATTTTCCTGAGTTGATGCTTGCTTAACGAGTGTCGTATCTGTCTTCGGCACTATTGCATTTTGAAATCTGTCAACTTTACCATAAAAAACCTTATCGTATATCGTATCAATCGGCTTTGGAAGGCCGGCGAAGTATTTTCCGGTTCGATATTTTAATCGTTGCTCATAGAGGCCCCACAGAGGCCGCAGGTTGTTAGATCCGAGCGGGAAAGCATTGCTTGCGTCGAACAATTCACCGGTGGCTGGCGTTTCAAACTCGGGGGGAGGAGATGTCATATATTAAATAGACCGAAAGCATGTTTTTTCAGGCACCCCTCGCTGGACGCTCACGGTCGGTCGGTCTCGGCCGGCATTGCCATGTGAAGGGCGCGGACTTCTGTTTCCCACCCGTCTTTACTGATACTGTTCGATATATCTACAACCAAATGGTAGCCTCCCAATCCTAGACGACGAGCGACAGAATTCTCTTGGGTCGGGCGCCCAAAAATTAAACTGTTAGGTTCTACATAAATCATCATTCCAGGCTTCAATAGGTTATTGCCATACAGAACCATGTCAACATGGTAAAGCTCTCTTAGTTGCCCCACTCCGAAATTTTTGCTCACCGCGGTGCGTGATTCGCGCAAATACGGCTGGTCGACACGAGAAAAACTCACACTCTTTATAACACCCTTATCAAGTCCGACAATAAAATTCTTCACACCATGCAACAAGTTTCTCGCATAGTTTCCATCCATGTTACCTAGGTCTGTCATGATGCCCAATATTTTAACAGTGGCGCCAGTGAAGGGAATCGGGTCGCCGGATCCAAGCTCACTAACAAGGCTTTTCTGTGCATAGGGGAAAACAGGAAAGCGCTTTCGGTTTGAGGCTGAGCCCACCGCGACGCGCGCGAGTTCTTCATATTGGTCAACAAAATTAATATAGGAACAGTTCTCTATACTTTCAGTTGGATCTCGCGACTGTACGGTAGTGTAGTCGTCCGCGGTCGAGCTTCCGAGGTTAAAGTCGTAGCCTATCTTCGTGCTGGTTCCCGGCGGTTGCGTGGCCTGAAAGAAAGGAATGTCTTTTCTGGTGTCTATGTTTAAGTTGAGCATTGAGGGCTGTGATACCGGCACACCAAGAATGCCTTGATCGTTCAGAATTGGCTTTACCATGCCATTAAACAAATCATTAAGAAAATCCTCGAGGTAGTAGCTTTCTCGCTCATTAGCAACAACCTGAGCAGTAAACCAGTCTAAAAACAATTCTAAATTTATGGGGATATTGGCCATGTTCATTGCGCTATAAACATCGTTCATCATTTCTAATGTAAAGGCGCCTCGATTGCAGCGAAGGGCTTCGGTCGAAACAGTTCGTTGTTGCCACTTAAACTCAAAGCTATGCTGATCCGACGCTACCTTAATCAACTTCAACATTTTAAGATAATTTTTATACCTAAAGTCCGTGGTCATTACCCCAAAATTAGAGGCGGCAATTTCAGTCATTAAGGCGCCTGTTCCCAGAAGAACCTCTAATATGTCGCCCAAATAGAAAAAGTTTATTGTTGAGGTACCGGTGTGGTTGCCATGGGCAGTCGTAGCCCTGATCTCCGTCTGGCCCGCCTCGGCGGCGAGGAGTTCTGGATCTCGGAGGCCGACCCGCGGCGGCCCGGGGCGGGCATAATCATTATCAGAAAGATCGTCGTCGACGTCCAGGGTAGCTTCCACCACCGCGTCAACGTCGAGCCGGCTTGAAGTCTTTCGGCGGACAGTAATGGGGCTGCTGCCGGCTGTGGCAGCGTCATAGGCAGCTGTGATTTGATCTAGAACGCCTATCTCGAAGTCGACGTTCTGCTGTTGGTCGTGGGCGGTCTGTGTGCTGCCCCACCATCCGGTGGACTGGGCTGTGGGTCTTGTATTGGTTTCCATGGCAATTTCAAACAGATCATCCCAACTCAAGGTTCCTTCATATTCGGATGTGTCGTCGGGGACCCCAGAGCCTGATTTAACACCATTAAGAAGAAGCTTGTTTGGAACAAACGCTTCGTAAACATTATCAAGCAACCTCTCAATGATTGATTGGTAATTATCTTTTAGTGCTTGCCTGAGCAGAGCCTGATCAGCTTCCATGGCTTCTTTTTGGGCTTCTGTAGGATCCTCAACGTCGCCGAAATCCCTCTCGTGCTGGCGAATTCGATCCTGAGCAATTCGAATTCGGCCGGAGGGTGACTGATCGAAGGCGGCTCGTTCAGCTACGTTCTCAGGGGCCGCAGCGAGGAGCAAGTCAAATTGTTCCCCGACTAAGGTAGTACGCGCACGATATCTGGCATCAAGCGTGGCGCTGCCATCCTCCTCGAAATCAAACTTATGATCAGTTAAGGTCAAATAAAGGGATTGGGTTTGGTTCTTAATATATTGAACTTGTTCCTCCGTAAACAGCGCCTTTTCGCCCATGGCTATGGCCAGCGTGTCCGACCCGAAAGCCTCCTCTATTATCCACCCAACACGCACCTCAATTTCAAAATAGTTGGGGTTATAGGTCTCCAAGCAAGGAAGATCTGTGCCCGGAAGTGAGGGTGGCGCAAAAGTTATTAGGTCCACAAAGGAGCCAAGCAGCTCTTGGCTCGATGGATTCCCTTGGGCGATCGCATCTAAATGCTTTTGAAACACCCCCACGTTATTAAAATAAATTTTCAACTCTGCTTCAATGTTGGTATCCACTTCGGCAGGGTTCACTCCCTTAAGGCTCCACCTAAAACTTTCAATTCCAGAAGAACCCACATTGCCGCCCGATTCAATTAAAATTTCAAACTCATTCTGCGTAACAGCATTTTCGAAAACAATGGGGCGCCTGAATGGAGGCACAGTGCGATCGACGCGGCCAGTCGGCTTGCCCCCTATATACTCCATCGTATATTCTATTTTATTAATTTCGATTAAGGGCACCAAAGCTGCCATCTGAGCGCTGGTCAATTCAAAAGTAAAATATTTATCTATCTCGGGGCCCAAGCCGGTCAGGCGACTGATGTGTACATCTGGATTTTGTGTATACTCTCCGACTGCCTCTGTTTCGTCGGCGGTCACCACTGTTGGACAAATCCACCGATAGCCCGACTGCCAACCTTCATCCAGTGTGCTCGCGCTCTTCTTGTCATCATAGCTGTCGATCGTGATCTTAGGGATTGCTGCGTTTGTGGTCTGGGTGTCGCCGCGCTCACTAGTATAAAAACGATCATTCCACTTCGCGATGGCATGGCCGAGATAAAGAAGCGTCTGTTGTGAGGTTTTTCGTACCTTGTGGAAGCGCTCGCCATATGGCATCGTATTATTGCCACCGAAGCTGTCTTTGTACAGCAAGTTCGATAGTTTGTGAGCTGCGTTTTTAGAATATCTTCGACGGCTCATGGGTTAATCCGTATAAAAGGATAAAATTAAATTTAAAGGACGAGGAATGCGCACAAGGTCCCCCACCTGAAAGTGTGCGTCTGTAGGTTTTCCATTAAATCTGGCGATTATCCACCAATACTTTGGATTTTCGTATGCGCGGGAGGCGAGCTTGTCTAGGCGGTCGCCATATTGCCATGACACTTTCTGAACCGAGAGAGACGATTTTTGCGCTGGGCTCAGTTTTTTAAACGTCGTTGTTCCATATTGTTTCACGGTTTTCAGGCCGCGGTCTTCCAAGACATTTTCATAAAGAGGGTCCGTGTTTTCAAAAAATGGTGAATTAATGTATCTACTTGTCATCGTATTGATCTCTTTCTTTTATGGTTCATTATTGTCCCGTATTATCCTCAAGGATTTTGATTATTTCATCCTCCTTGTCGGGGTCTTCCGCGCGGCCGCTCCCAAATGGAAACCCAACTGGCGCGAAGACGCCGTGGGCATGCACTGCTTCGTCCGAGCCAACCTCGACCTGGTTGTCACTCATGTATTCGATGTCGACTGTGGTGCTCCCCAGGCGCCAACCGGGGGCGACGGTATGCAAAATGGTGCCCCCTAAAGTAAACCCATAAGACCCCAGAGGCGCCAAATATTTCATTTGGCCCGGGCTGGTGATTGTCATTTGATTCGCGCTGGCGTCGGCCAATCCTGTTGAGAGAGACCACGTCTCAGGAACGAAAATATAGGAGCCCGGATCACCCGACTTGGAGCTTGCAAATACATTCGGCACAATAATTTTTAACAATGGCGGCGCGCGGAGCTGACTCATACGAAGGTTTAGCACGTTTTGAGCCGAGCCTTCGTTTCTTATCGTGAAGGATTTGTCTTCATAAACAGGATACATAAATTTATATATTTTGCTAATCTGTTCACGCAAATACGACGCATAGTCTATTTCACCAGCAGAGGAGTTTTCTTCGGTGCCTGAGTACGTCTTGATTACTTTCTTGGCAGGGTTATTATCACCAGTACCTGGAATGGTGGGTATCGTGACCTTGCCCAGCTCACTGTGCATCACAGTTTGGCACGTGATCTGAAAGGTCCTTTTAGTATTCTGATATGTGAAGATTGGATCCATCCGGCCGTACACCTCCGACGACCCCCAGTTTGGTCTTGTGTCCATCAAAAAGTTATTAACGCGGACCGGCAAGATCACCTCGCGTTTAGCCGCAAGGTGTCGAAGTGCGAGAAATGTATACGCTGTGCTCATTTTTTCCCCTCCTGTTTCCTTAACCTAACCTAAGGTTTGAAGATCTCTTGATGTATCGCATTGTGTTCGACGCCACCTTTCGACCATCAAGTTTTATAACCAATTCTCTGTCATCCGAATAGTTGGTCTCCGTTGCATTGGCCTTCGCAATCGATCCTGCCAGATAATCAACCGTTGTTTGTAGTGATGACAAAACGGGAACCAACTCTTCTGTTGCGCTAGCTGCGGCTTGTGTGGCAGCAGAAGTAAGGACCGCATCACCCGTTGCAACCGGCATAATCGTTGGGCCCGATACCATAACATTTTGGCCTCCGGCCCTCTTAACTAGTTCTGGGCCCGATTCGCCGACTAGGGCTTTTCCACCAGGAACCGACTCACCCGGGGGCTTACCGATAGCGTAAGAGGCTGAAATCTCATCAAATGTACCTGATACAGTGGCGGCGCCGGCCGCAGTTGCGCCGGCGATTGCGGCAACCTGGAAGGGGTTCAGAGATAGTGCACTAGTGGCCACGGCAACCAATGATGCGGCGCCGGCCAAGGCAACAAATCCTCCGGCCACGCGCCTTAGGTCTTTGGGTAGAATTGCTAAAACTGCCGAAAGAGCAGCAAAGACGGTGACCATCATTCCAATGCCGGACGCGGACATCAAGGTAGCGACCGCCGGTGAAAGCCCTGTTACGGCGGCGTATAATCCAGTTTTCATAGCTGCAGCAACGCCATATATAGCAACCGTAAGACCCCCCAATGTATTGATGACTGCCGGATTATCAACCCCCATCACTTTTAAAAGCTCACCTAGGGGATTGAGCGCGACGACCAAAGCCTCCGCGAGCCCGCCGAGGATGTGAACGACGGGGCCGAGTGCTATAGCAAATGACATCATAACCTGCTTAAACTTGTCCGTTACAGATTGAGCTTTTGCTGCACGTTCCTGAAGCTCTCGCATCTCCATGTTTGTTTTTGCAAATTCTGCATTGGTGCCGCCGAAAAGGCGAGCGGCCACAGACATATCTGTAATGCCGGCAGCTGTGGCAATCGCCTGCTGCTCGAATCGATGAAGAGCGCTGAACTGTCGTCCTGACATTTGTATGCTTTCCCTCATCATCTTGATTCTGCCTTCTTCTGTGGCATACACCATGTTAATTGCGTTCAAATAGGGGCCGCCGAGAATGGCATTTAGACGGCCGACTGCATCGCCGGCTCCCTCGAAGGTATCAAATTGGGCAGCAACCCCCATTAGTTCCGAGATTGCCAATCCTGTGCGCTTTGACTGTTCTGCGAGGCCCTTAAAGACCTTCATCATTTCACCGCCATATTTCATCAGCTGGGCGCTGGCGGTATTGAATTCTGTAGCGATTATTTGAGGGGGCATTTTCAACGATGTTGCCAAGGCCATCATTTGGGTGCTCAACTTCTCTAGCTGGACCGAATCATACCCCAAACCTTTTGAGAACTTGTTGAATATTTCTGCGGTGGTGTCTGTCGATACACCAAACTCAGCCATAACTGCGGTCGCCTGCATAACTCTTCCTTGCGCACGATCTGTCATTGAAGAAAATGCGGCCATATTGTTTTGCAGACTTGTTCCGGCCTTAAAGGCTTCGTCCAGGGAAACGCCCATTCGTAAATTAGCACGCTGAACGTTTACTATGTTTTGTTCAATCCCAGCGAAGCCGGTGTCAAGAACCCCAGTTGTCTGTCGGAAGGATGCGCCTAGTCTATCGAACTCCTCCCAAAACTTTTTTGTCTCATCTCGGATAGTTTTTAGCACATTTGCTGACAGGTTTGTTAGGCTTATCTTTTGGGCCTTGAGCTTTAGATCGTCGAAAAGCATCTCAAGGCCTCTTGCGTGATCTTTTGCATCCACTAGGCCGCCGAGAATGCCTTCTCTCCAAGTTTCGCTAAAAAAGCCGGTGCGTTCGATCGCGCTATCTAGGCCACCGACGACCCTGTCTATGCCAGTGGCTCCTTGTTCGATGGCCCTTGTCTTCTGCGCTTGAAGTGTAATTTCTGTCTGTGCCTGTCCTATGACCGCATTATTGGCTCTTTGTATCTCTTCTAGATTTCTGAGATGTTCAGTCTGTACCCTTTCGATCTCTTCCTCTTCCTTATATAGTACACGAGCTTGTTCGATCGAGGTTCGCCTCCTGCGCCGATCAAGAAGAATCTGCTCTTTTCGGGCAGCCGATTCTCTCTGGAGCTTAATAAGCAAGTCGTCTCGGTCCGCCAACTGTTGGGCAATAGCTTGAGCTTTTTGGCGGGCCAATACGAGGTTTTTTTCGATTTGCGCTAGCGCTTCGCTCTCTACCTGGAGCTCGGCGTCTCGAATTGACTTATTAATCCTAAGCTGTTCGTTAATGTCGCCGACGAGTCGCGCGCGATCGGCGAGAAATCCCTTGATTTCTGCCTCCGCCCTTGCGGCCGTCTCACTTCTTTCAGCGAGGATGCCCATCTGTTCGGCAGCTTTGCGCTGTTCTTCCGTAAACCCACGCGCAGCTATTAATATACGACCAGAGGCGGCCTGGATCTGGTCGTATATCTGGCTTATTAATTCAAGTTGTTTTCGGTCAGTAGTTAATACGCCCAATGGGTCTTTTGGATCTGCCACTTATTTGCCCTCTACCGCAGGGGCCAGATAATACCGGTTTCAGATTCGAAATCAGCAATCGCCTCGTTTAAGTCAGCACGGAGCTGCATAGATTGCGGATCATCAAGTCCGTGCTCTAAAAATGCTTCCATGTACTTTTTTTCGCTGCCTAGGACGCGTCCGAATGCAGCAATTTGTGTGGGAGTTCCCACTATCTTTGCTCGGGGCTCCTCCGGAGCTTCCTCTTCGTTCTCTGCTATTCGGTTTTTAGCGCGTTGCAGGATATCCGGGCCAACTGCGGGGCCAGCTACCTTGGCCCCCATGCCAGGAGGTGCGTCTTGCCACATATAACCCAATAGGCTCGTGACCACAGTACCGAAATCGCGCACAAAGCTCTCATTTAAAGCTTCCTTGCGCGGAACGCTTAATTTAACTATTAATGGTTGTGCCGTGTTTGACATAAAAGTCCCTCAAAATATATAGTAATTAGTTCATATTTAAACAAAGGTTATTTGCTATCAGGGGATGGCATTGAAGGCGGAGCGTTGCCGGGGCCCAGTGTTGATGAACGACTAGTCTTCCCTCTTGTCGATTCCTTTACAGCCTCGGCTTCATCTTCCTTCTGCTTAACAAGCCTTTTCACAAACCATTCACGCAGCTTAATGGGCAAGTTATAGGCCTCCATGAGTCCCCAGCCGCCATGATATTTCAGAAAGAAAAACTGTTCATAAACGTTTTGGTGATAATCAGTTGTTAGGCCAAAAAAAGTCGGTCGTAAAGGGAAACGTGATGTCGTCCTCGTATCCACAATTGGTACAGACGAACTCCTTCCGCAAAGTGATGGAAGGAGAGACACCCTCATAGGCCTTCCGCAAAAATCGCGAATCTCTCAGAGGCAGGGAGTCTACATAACGGCCTATTGTTTCCTGATCATCATGATCCATCACGGATGCAATCATAAAGTTCAACTGATCGGTTATCAGGCTGTCGGCCTGCTTCTTTTTCTTTCGCTTATCCGTCAAATCTGACAGGGCCCTCTCATCATGGCCGTTCAAAAGGCGCAAAACCACCGAAACCGGCGAATTTGGAACCTCTACCTCAAAGCGTCCGCCGCCGAGATGCTTGCTAGAGATCTCCTCAAGCTGATATTCGTTAAGGGGACCATCGACGTCAGCCTCATCTAGATTATATTCGTATGAGTCGGCCTTAAGGCACGATGAACACGTTATCGTAGTTGTATAGTCGCTGCCATAGCCGGATTTCCGGGCATGAATCAGGATTGCGTTGCGATCGCAAACCAAAAGGTCTCTGGAGCGGAGCTTTCTATCAACCAACAGGCTGTCGATTAAGCGGTCTAGGACAAGACCTTTTTCCAAGAGCGATCGAGAGGCTAACAAATCCTCTTCTCTGGCTGTCATAAACTTAATTTCGACAGTTTCCTCTCCGCAGAGGATATGTCCCTCAGGATAGTATTCTCCCTTGGATGGAAGGGGGACAAATTCCGTTGGAACGATAAACGACAGCGGCTCTGGGCTTTGTGCCTGTTCTACGGTTTCTGGAAGATTGTCTGGGTCCGGGTGCGGTGCTCCGAGCCGGTCTGCATTGTTTCTACGTGTCAAGTGACACCTCTCTTTCTTTAATAATTATATCAGTAACGAATTTTTATTTAAACTGTTTTGTGGCCGATCGTCAAGATTAGTGGTGGCCGGCCCTGGATCCACGCTGGCCCTCACGTTCATCATGCAGGTGCGAAATGCTCTTGGATGTGGTTCGCCCATTAGCCAAAAGTTTGTTTATTTTGGTGACGTCTTTCTCTCTCATGGCTTGTTCAATATCGCGCCTACGTTCCGGCAATTGGTCATAATCAAGGCCCTTATAGTCTGCCGGAGACAGCGGAGGGGCCTTATTAAAGCCACGGTCGGCGTGCTCTCTGGTTAGACCTTCCCGGGTTTTTTTTGCTTCGCCAGCATCGGTCTTCATCCAATTGGGATGGTTCGTGATAACCTCTTTCTTGTTGAAGAGATAGCCGGTCTTGTCAGTGGCATATCGGCTCTCACCTAGGTGGGGAGTGTCGACTTGCGGGTTTCGTTGATCCCTTATCTCATAAGAATAAAAACCAGGCATACCTGTTCTCTTTCCGTAGCCCAATGTCACAGTAACTCTCATCAAATTATTGCTTCCATATGTATAATCACTAAATTGCACATTCTTGATAATTGGATCAACAAGCTTGTGTATTCCGATAACTGGAGCGGTGGCCCACCATCCCCCAGCGACGGATGGCTTCTCCTTAAGTTGATTAATGCGCTGGGCGGTGCTTGTGTTGTCTTTAAAATTTCGTTGTTGTGCACCATATTCTTTAATAATAACAGTTCGATTGGTAAGCTCCGTATCGCGGAACGCATAATAAGGGAACAACTCAACAGATCCCTTTCCTCTTCCGCTTTTTTTGTCACTCTCGCCGGCGAAGGCGGCCATGGCAAATAAAAGATTTAAAGAAAAATGCAAATCATCCTGCGGTGTTATAACAAACTGAAGGGTGGCATCCCCGATACTGTAGGTATTAAGCTCGTCGTTGGGGCGAGGCTCTCCGGCGTCGCTCTCCGGATCGAAGCCTTGATGGAATTGTACATTGGGGGGCATAAACGAGACCCCCAAATATTCCGCGCTTCGAAGACGGAGCTTGTCGGAGGTTAGTTTGTCGGAGCCGACTGCGCCGGGGTTCATGCGGCGGAAGTACTTGTACAGTCCCAGACCTTCGACGATGGTCTTCGCTTTATCCGACCTCTCGAGATCGGTACCCTTCAAGCAGGCTGATATATGGGCCCGGACGGCATCTTCGGAAGTCAGCAGCGCGAGTTCGTCGAGGGACGGCTCAAGGAGGGGGTTCTCGTCGCGCACTTTCTCCTGGACCTTCCCGGCGAGCTTGCTGCCGAGTTTTGCGGGTGTTGTTAAGCTTTTTGCTAAAGCAGTTGTGTCCCTTCCTCGGCAGGGATACATCGGCATATATACAGGGAAAACTGCTGAAAATCGATGTTGTTGTTTCGGCGAAACATGGGGAGAGGTCCACCATATCTGATCTGCGATAGTCGCGGATCCGTCGTT
>Ga0098061_1001235_pt1 | contig 12403 bp, 1 predicted proteins | sample 22_taG_FD_92579 | JGI IMG/M metagenome (GOLD analysis project Ga0098061, IMG submission 92579) | Marine viral communities from the Subarctic Pacific Ocean - 22_ETSP_OMZ_AT15343 metaG | ecosystem: Environmental > Aquatic > Marine > Oceanic | place: Subarctic Pacific Ocean | collected 2015-01-20 | reverse complement strand
GGATTATTAAGAGTAACTTTAACATCCGTCATATAAGAAGATGTTATTGATGTACCGGTTACTTTTTCCCAAAATATTGGAAATAAATCACCCATAGGTAATACTGATCCAGATTGTGGTGCAGCTTGACTAGATTCCAATGTTTCAATTAATCCACCATAAGTATCATAATTAGGAGCTATTATCGGATTATTACCACTACCAGTTATATTAGAACCACTTAAAACTTGTATAACTTTAGTACCAATTTGAGTAGAACCTATGGATGCACTAAAATTACCAGTATCTATGCCACCCACATCTGTTGTAGTGTCAGTACCTGGTGTATTTGGTCTCCAATATGATTGTGAAGCTTCATAAATATATCTTCTATAACCACTAGCCGATACTTGTGGACTTAAAATACTACCACTACCATATGCCATATTAGGTAATTGTGGATCATCATAGAAATTACTACTACTATAAAATGTTAAATTAGTATCTGAACCTGTAATAGCTGGATCACCTCTAAACAAAAATGACAAATAAACAGAACCACTATAATTATAAAATGGGCCATTTTCTGCTCTATATTTATTTGTAAATAAATTAACTCTTCCTGTAAAATCAGTATCACTTTCATTTGAATGTTTATAAACAGTATTAAATCCTTCATAATTTTGTAAAGTATTTAAAAGAATACCACCAGATACGGGTGTATCTAAAGCTAAATTTTTACCGATACCGGGAGCAGAACCCGTTGATGTATATTGGTTATCATAATATAAGAATTTTTCATATTTGGTGAATGAACCTTTAACATCTTTTATATTGTTAAATAAAACTTTTCTTCTATCAGTTGATAAACTACCAGAAGATTTTAACGATGATGATAATTCAACTAAATTATCCTCTATATCAATGACTTTTGTTTTAAAATTTTCAAGTTTTTGTTTTGCAGAACCAAAAAATGTATAATTATCAAATGAAGTATAATCTATGTTCAAATTAACATCTGATCCTGATATTTCTTCAAATATAGAATGTACTACATTTTCTGATGAACCTGATAGTAATTGATTATAATTTTCTAATGTATCTACTTCATCTGTATTTACCAAAAATGAATCATCAACTTCTAAAGCACCTTGATTAGCACCACCAATAACATTACTTATATAACTTATATTTTGATTCTGTGATGTTATTACTTTTCTATCTAATGTAATTTCTTCATCAAGTACTATATCCAAAGGTATAGGTTCTGATAACCTTAAAATCAAAGAATCATTTGTTGTACCAGGACTGTCATCTATTATATAATTTGTAAGTGGTATATATCTACCATTTGAAATACCAAATACAAAATTATATTTAGAATATTCATTATCTTGTTCATCAGGTAATGGTTCACCATTATCGGGATTTATTCCAAAAACTTCATCTATAACATCACCACCCATTTCTCCTATTATTTTCATATTTGATGGTATGTTTTCATCAACTATTAATAATCTAACTTCTTTTCTTGATGGTGATATTTCTTGTACTGAAAATTTTGGGTTAAAATAAGTATCAAAAATGCCGGTTTGTCTTTGTTCTGCTATAGTAAAAAAGTTTCTTAAAAAATGAAAATTTAATTCATAAACACCTGTATTGAAATATTTTTCAGATAAAATTTGATTTGGTGTTATTTGTATATCTGCTGAAGTTACTACATCATCAACATTATTTGGTACACAATCACCTTCACCGCCACCTTCTTCATTCGTATTTCCACATACACTAAATTCTAAGTCAACACAAGAAGTTCCATTACCATCTACATTTCCGGAACAAGTTTCACCAGTATCTATAGTTTCATCTAAATAAAATCCAAGAATCCCATTGGTATCATCGTAAGTAACAGTTGGATCATAAACACCAGATGTATATCTTGAAGAATCATAAATATAATAAGAAGCCAAATTATACCCAGGATCAATAACCAAATTCCCATCTTCATTAAAAATGGAAAGCTTTATATCATCCAATTCAGTATCAAAAATATGTGATACCGACTCACCAGCAATTAACGAAAATTCTTCATTATTAAAATCATCTATATAATCAGGCATATTTAAAATGCTCCATCGGTTGTATCTGTTGTGGGTGTGGACATAACATCATCTTTAATCAATGGTACTTCTTTACTTGATTTCTGCAAAGAATAATCTCCTATAATAATTCCTTTGTTGTTTTGGCCACTCGTATCTATAACAATATCATCTTGTGAATCACCAAAATTAAATTCTACGATACAATTATCCCTTAGAATAGAATCTGTACTATCAGTTATAAATATTAAACCAACACAACTTTCATCTGAAAATATTGTTTCTTCTGTTTCTCCATCCCAATAACCATCAGGATTTGTTTCTTCATCATAAATGTCATAATATGGTTCATAAGCAAGCGTATTTTGAATCATTAACAAATAATCCATATCATAAGCACCTTTAAACACTCGTGTTTGTGCTAAATCAACTTTACCTAAATGGTCACCCAATTCATCATTTTCTAATGCTTCTGTTGCTTTTAATTTATCTAATACTTCTGTTTCTTTAAATTGATTTTGATTTACAATATTAATTACATCATTTATATATTTACTTTCATCACTTAATCCACCAATGGTTGGTGTTTCACCTGGGCTAGGCCATGGTAAATAATCAAATCCAGTACCGCCTATTTCTTCAAATTCATCTTTATAAACTTCATCAACATTTAAATGTATTTTTGCTTCAAAGTAATGTATTATTGAAAATGATTCATATAAACCCCATGGTGCATGATTTGAGTCACCAGTTGCTGCAAATCTTGTACAATAATCCATGACAACATTAGGTAATACCGCATTTAGTGCTTCAGTTGTTGTTAAGTCTTCACCGACATATACAGATATTTGAGCGTTATCTTTAATAGTTGTATAATCATTAGTGATTGTAGCTGAATACCATACATGAACATATCCTGTCTGTATGTTATATGTAACTAAATACCCGTCACAATTGATATTTTGATTGCATGTTGTCTTTATATCTGCAAAACTTGTTGCTTCTTCTAGATTACCTACGAAATATGGGCATTCTTCGGGCCCGTCACGATATTCCGTAAAACCTCTTATTTTTTTTATACCGGGTGTTTGATAAAAATGGTAAATTTCACTCTCTAATCCAATATTTTCAAAGATATACTTATTTTCTAAAAATTGAGAAATCATACTTTCTTTGTCTGTTGTTGAATTTTCATCACCCCATTCTGCTATATAAATTGTACCTACTATACCAGATAAATCGGTGATTTCTGTTGTTAAAAAAGTGTTTGAATCGTTGACTAAAGAAGATGTCATTTTAACTAAATTTGGTGCTGTGGTGTTGATATATTGTTCAGTATTTTTATCATAATAAATTTGTAAATTTTGTTGATTGTGTGCTATTTCAATTTCTATTATAAAACGATTTGCTTTAATATCAGTTACATCAAAACAACAATTTAGGTCAACATCAAAATCCGAATCAGGGTCATCGAAAGCATAACCACTTTCACAAAGATTAGTACTTGCGATACTTGTATTATCAACATCACCAAAAAAATTAAATCCTGGGCAATATAAAACGCCTGTAGTATGATATAATTTATTGTTAGATATTCCAACAATTTCAGATGTAACATATAAATCATCACCAAACTCTTTTGAATTTATACCTGTATTGAGATAAAATTCATCAGCACTTGAATGAGCGTATTGACCATAAGCATTTTTATAAGGATAATCTTTTAATATCCTATAATTTATTGCGGCGGTTATGACATCGTAATCATCCTCTGTAATAATATTATCATCTTCATCATTCACCACTTCTGGTGGGCATGAACATCCACAATAACATTCATCATCAATTATTTCACTACTAACAGGAGAACATAATTGGTTATAATTTACACATGTGTTTCCATAATCACATGCCTGACTACATTGTATATCTGTTATTCCACTTTCATCAGTGTCGACAAATATAGTTTCAGTTGTAAATCCTTCAATAACACTTATTGTTACTTCATCTGTATATTCATTATAACCGGGATCCCATATTGTAAGTCTAAATGTGAGTTCATCAGAAGAAGATGGTGCTGTAAAAGATGGATTTGAAGCTTCATCATCGAACATTACAGCTGTACCAATAAGTTGAACCCATTCATATGCAACAATTTCACCGAGTTGACTAGCTGAACTATCTAAATTTACCGTAGAATTAATATATACTGTTTGATCCGCGCCAGCATCTGCCAAATGTGATGACATGTGCATTAATTCACCAGTATAATCAAAACTATCTTCATACACAGTTTCGTATGATTGTGTTTCTTCATTCCATTGTAATATTATTTCATTATATATTTTCATTTATTATATTACATCCCATTAAAATGCTTTCCTATTTGTTTTTTCTATTTTCATTGATTTTGTTGTTTGTCCTTTTTTAGGTTCTATTGTTTGATTATCAAATTCAATTCTATAATCTGAAATCATCATTCCTATATTTTTATTACCACTATTATCTTCCAATACATCTTGTTCTAAAAGGTCCATTTTTATATCTATAAGTAGAGAATCATCTCGATAATTTTCATTTGTTATTGGTGCTTCTATATCATCTACATTCCAATTTCTTTCTGAACCGAATGGTGTATTGTTATTTCTTAAACCCAAACTTTCATCAAATCTACCATATTGATTTACATTTGGTAAAACTGGATAATAATATGTTTGTTGTAGTATATAATTATTAATCATAATGTTAATACCAGTTACATCTGAAGCGAGTGCCTCATATTCATATAAATCAAGTGCTGAAACTTCATCAGCTATTGCTTGTATTTCAGTTGAACACCCATCAAGTGGTACAGATGTTTGTTCATCACATACTCCCCGAGTAACTAATAAAGTTTGTAATACAGTTGCATCAAATCCTCCTAATATTTTTGAGTAGGAAGCTATTATGTCAAATAAATATTGTTCATTATCCATATAATCAGTCAACACATCAAAATTTTGCGGAACAATATTTTTCCAATATTTTTCATCAGTTGGATTTCCACTATTATTATCTGCAAATCCTAATAATTCCCACATTGATTTTGGTTCATTAAAATATCTAATTTGTGCAATATCAGTATAATTTAAGTGATTACCTAATTCACCAAAATGATTAAATTTAGGTTTGAATATAGGAGTCATATTTGATGTTCCTGAATAAGAAGAACCATAATCATCTGTTCCAGGTAATGTTTCTTGTATAGAACCTGATTCACTTGAATCATAATAAGAACCAGTAAAATGAGATAATGCAGGTAAAATGGTAGTATCATCTATTAATGCTAAAGTATTTTCGGTGTTTAATTTATCATAATAATTTTGAAATGGAGTATCGTAAATTGGACCAACATTATTTACAAAACCTACTTGTCTTTTTATTGTATTTTCATAAATAGAATTTGAACTTATACCACCGATGATTGGTGTTGTTTCTTTATAAGGAATAAATGTATAATTATTTGCACCTAAATAATTAAAATCATTAAACTTATCCGATTCATTTAAATTTATTTTTACAACAAATCTTTTTATTGCCTTTGTTACATCATTAGAGGGTATGATTGGCAATACTTGTTTTTCATTACCATAATACATATACCCAGTAATATCATAAATTCCTGGTTTTGTATAATTATGTTTTAAAATTGTTGATACATTTATATTTTTACTTTCACCCATATATTCAGTAGAACCATCACCCCAATCTATGTGAGTTACATAAAAATTATCACCAAAATTATCATTGGTATTACCATCATCGTTGCCAAATATATCTCTTTTTAAAAAGTTATTGAAGTCTGTTGATTGTTCTGTTCTAGGATAAAAATAAAATTGAACTTCAGCGGGTGCTGATGTAAATTCGTATTGTTCTGGATGTAATTCTTCATCCCAATAATAAAACAATCCTGGTTTTGTGGTGGTATTTAAACTCGAAATTGTACGCACATCAGCGTCTGGTATCCAATCATGATAATTATCATTATGCATTTTAATTTTAATTTCATCTAAATTCATTTCAGAAATTCTACAACGACAAAATGTTAATACTGCATTACCTATTTCACCAGAACACTCACTACCCTTAGAGTAACTCGTTATATATGGTTTCGCTTCACCAGAAATAGATGTAGCTAACATAAAAAAAGCACTTCTTAAATTAGTTTTTTCTCCATACATATCCAAATAAGTTTTTGGATAGTAATCCCAAGAAGGTAGTGAATAATTTGCCTGGTCACCCGTATCTGTCCAGCCTTCCCAAAAATCTATATATCTACTATTATTAAATAGAGACACTTTTTTTCTACCTCTACAGGATTCTTTAACTGGAATTTTATTATCTTGAAGGTTACCACCGTAATAATAATCTCTTAACCAAGAACATTCTGGGTCTAAATTACAAGCTGATTTTTCATTACTTAAAGGTGAATCATCTCCAAATGCAGATGCAGATGAATACTCATCATAAGATGTTTCTCTACAATTACCACCTGCATCACCTGCTTCATCATCTGGGTTGCAACCAAGAAAAGCTATATCTGTATCACCAGAAGTTTCATTTTTCCAATACAATGGGTATGTATCTTGACAATAAGTATGTGTTTTATCATCACTCTTTAGTGTATCCCAATACCAATTTAATGGAACTGTATTATTATCTTCACTCGAATCAACACATTCTAAACCTTTTTCTCCACATACAGAATTACAATTATTTGAAAAAAATGGTAAAATGTCATCATCGATTAAATATTCGAAATCCCCAGAAAAAGTAAATCTTGAATTAGGAGTCTTATAAGGTACATACCCGTTAGAATATTTTAAATGAGATAACAATAATTCAATATCTTTTTCTGTTTTAAATTGTTTTTCATTTAGATAAAAAGTTCCTAATCTAGGTCTTTTATCTTTATTATAAATAAATAAATTCAAAGCTGATGTTTGCTCATAATCTTCTAATTGAAAAAATTGTGTATCACTATCTAAATTTAAATCAATACCTTGATACGGTAAATAAGGATTTTCGCCATCTTCAAAATAACCTAATGAAGGATAAATGCTTATAAAATCTTCAACATTAAATATCTTATTAGCTGTGTATTCTTCTCTATCAGTTTCGGTACTATTAGGATCTTCATAGTTAGAAGATGTTAAAATTATTTTAAAATAACCCTCTTTTTGAAATTTATATTGAAATCCCAATGTCCAATTTTCATCAGTATAAGAAGTTATTTCGACAAATGTTGAAGTTCCCCATTCATATATTGAATCCGTAGATACACATGATGGGGAATTATCCGTACATTCAAATATTTGAAGTGAATAATATGCGTGAGTTTCTGTACCACTCCATAAATATGTAGGATCATTAGCCTCATTGAATGCTTTAAATTGATATGTGTCAGCGGAAATACCAAATGAAGATATTGGTGTTATTTCTAATCTATTTAATCCTACATTACAACATTCCGATAAAGAATAATCATCTGGTCCACAATTGTAATTATTACTATTGTAATTTGTTGTATCGTACCCATCAACATTTGTTTCTGCACATCCGAAATAAACACATTGATTACCATCAATCGATGAATAATCAGGTACTGTGGCGACTGGTCCCGTTAATGTTCCACCATCCGTTGGATAATAAATTGGATTTTCTGAATTATTTTCAGCTTCATAAGTATTAACACAAGTTATTGTACAAGTTCCTGGTGACATCCACCAATAAAATTCATCCAAAGTTATATTTGCGGGAGTAGCTTGATAAACACCATTATAATCCTGGTAAGGTCCTAATGACAAAGTAACTGTATCTATTGAATCTTCCCAAACATAAACTCTATGTGAAAGTTCATCACAATCATTTTCCAATACACCAGTTAAACCAGTACCAAGCATTAAAGCTACTTCCTCATTGCAAAAATTAAAACCACCAGGGCCCCAAGTACCATCGGAAGTACCTGAGGGACTAAAGTTCCAATCTAAAAAAGATTGGGAAAACCAAGTCGACATACCCATTTCTAAATCACATATATAATCAACTAAATTATCATCTTCACATACACCGGTGGGTACACCATCCAAATGATTATACAAAATAGTGTTATAAGAAAATCCAGCAAAAAAGGTTGGATTATTATCTGTTTGTAATGTCCAAGTATATTGTACTAATGGGTTATAAATGAAATTATTTTCATCTAAATTGAGAACTGAAGGTGTATCTGCTGATGGAATTAAATTACCATCAATATCGAATTCACCATCAAAACATGCTGTGTATTGACATTGACTGTATCCAAAATCATCTAATAATTCTATTGTAGCGTCTGGATTATAATCTACAGCTAATGGGTCCATACAACCACAAGTTGGACAATCACTAATATCACATGTTGAAGTTCCATCACAACATATTTGATCATAACCTGGGCCATCACATACTCCACATTCATCTATTACAGCAGTTCCACCACAATCACCTAAACAATCTTCTATATTATCTCCATCACAAACTCCTGCACAATCAACATATCCAGATTCACAACATACATCATTATTACACACAGCAGTTGCTGAACCACAACATACAGTATTACATATCACATTCGAAGCACATTGACAATTTTCTGCAGATGTTTCCCATGGTCCAAACCCTAATTCTAACCAACAATTTGATAATGTTCCTTCATTTGTACATGATACAGTATTCTCACCAATTCCACATGAAGTTCCAATCTCACAAGTATTTTGATTACTAAAAAAACCTTCCTCTAAATCATTTTCACAATAATATGTATCGGTTATTTCACCACCGAATCCATCACAATTTTCGTTACCGATACCATTGGATGTAATATCAACACAAGAATATTTTGTAACACCATATTCAGGTGGTATAGTGATATCATAACAACCTATACCATCATTGTCACTGTCACCGATATATAAATTTGCATTACTACCATTGGATTCACCATTATCACAACTACAACCATAATGAGGTGTATTGTTAGTTACATCAGCACCATTAGCAAAAGTACAACAACCGTCACATGGTAGTGTTGCTCCACTATCATAATTGCATGCGTAATCTACCATACAACCACCATAATGACAAAAACCAACACCAGGATAATATACATCTCCACCAGATGTACTATCAGCATCAGCACATAAATCTACATTACAATTAATATAATCATATGTTGGAACATTAGGTAATCCCGATATAAAATCCCAATAATTATATGCGTCTTGATCCATACACACATAATAAGGTGATGGTACTTCCAATTCTACATCACCCTCAACAGGATTACCGTTGGAATCATCTGTTGACCAATGTAACTTTATTGTATATGTTCCAGGATGTAAATATGTGTGGAACGCTGGATCATCACTGATATCTGATATTTCATAACAAGGTCCAAGACCTTCACAAGGTATATATTCGAATGGATAACTTTCATCTCCATCTGGATCATAACCTTTATTGATTGATAAATCTATTCTCCATAAATCAGAAATATTATTACAACCAGGTGCATTAGTTGCATTTAAATCCGTATTTATAAATTCACTTCCATCATCTAATTGTTCAGTTATTGTCCATGATACACATGGATTATATCCATCGAGTGGTGCATCTATAGTATATCTATATTCAAAAAGAGTTTTAGTATGTGTTGCTAATTTTTCTAATGTAACTATAGGTATATATACACAACTTCCATCATCTACAGTTGCATATTCATAATAGTTAGATGCATTTACATCCATACACCCAGAAACTATTGGTGTAAATGTTACATGTCTGTTATATGTACCTGTTACATCTCCAAATGTTACAGTTATACTGAATTCCGTATCAAGCATTGTGAATGAGGTACCTGGCCAATCACCATTCACATCCCTGATATAACCATAACTATCACTAAATGCACCTGTATAGTCGGCAACTGAAATGACTGCGGTATTAGTCGATGTTACCGATAATGTAAAATCATCTGAATAATCTTGTATAAAATATCTTATAGGATATGTTGTACCAACTTCACGTGCTATTCTAGGATTATAAGTTTCCAATTCTCCAGAATCAGTACCATTATCATCAACAAAATCAGGATTTTGCCAATTAAATGTAATACCCTCTACTGAAGAAATATTACCATCCCCATCATCATCATTTGTATCTTGTAGCCAAAAAATCTCTGGTGGTACATCTGCAACAATAGTTGTACCATCATACCTATAATATTCTAAACCAGTTACATTATCATAAATTCTTAAATATACATCGTATTCACCATAAGAAGTATATACATGATTAATTGGTCCAATAAAATCTGGATCATAATTATATATTTCTACATCATCACCATCATGCCAGCTTACTTCAACTCTAAGATTATTTGCATCATTAATAAGTGACGGTGTAGCTATACTTAAATTTTGGATAAAAATAGCACATGTATCATTAATATCACAACTATCTGGTAATTCAGGTGTAAACTCTGCATACAAACAACTATCATCTTCTTCAGTAGCACCATAACTATTACCTAAATAGGTTGATGGTGTACCAGGTTGAAAATTATAATTGAAAGCTTCAGTATCTGTACAACCAGATTCTTCAGGACCAATTGTACCTGCACTATCTATATAAGTTTCATCAATTTCTTCACAACTACAATGACCATCACTAACGGAATATGTATATGGTCCAGATTCATAATAACCATCACCATCATCATCTGCATAACAAGTTAAATCATAACCATATACACAAGAACCATCATCTGATACTGCATCTGCATCATAATTACATGCAGTATCATCAGTACAACCATATTCAGGTGGTCTAACATACACAGTCATTGTTTGATATTCGAAAGATGTACCGACTGTATTATCATCAACTTCGAATCTTATTTCATAGGCTTGATATCCACCACCATCATCTTCATTGCAATTTAATTCTAAATTCCCGTATTGTTGTGTCATAACATTAGTATCAGGTGCAATTTCTGTGGATGAACAAATTCTATCTACACTCCATTCAAAATCAAACCCCGTACTACCAGCACCTGTAGGATCTACATACACACCATCTAAAAAGATAGTTGTGTTGTTTGGTAAAGTTATATCAAAACTGGTAATATTTCCACCAAAATCTAATTGATTGTCCACATTGAAATCGGAGGGATCATAACCCCAATAACTATCACCATTTCCATCTACTATAAAAACATCAACTGGAGGATCATTATCAATTTGAATTGGAATATGATGATAATAAGTTATTTGTTGAGATTGTGTATCCCATACAACAAAATAAGAATTATAAGTTGTGATATTAGTTTCGACAACATCGTATGTAAATTCTAATGAAGGAGACATCTCCGAAGTAAAAGATGAAATAGTACCTTCACAACCAGACAAACCACTACCACCACAAATTCCTGTAAAAAATGCACTTGAATCAAATCCAGCTATATCTGTACTTTGAGGTGGGTTATCTAAATCTTTAAAAAAAAATAAAACAGAATTATCAAGATAATTATGTGAACCATCTGCTGGTAATCCTAAATCTCCACTAAAACTTAAAGTTCTTGAACCATCTATGGCATCTAATGATATTGGTTCACCATTTATATGTACACCATCACCACCATCATAATTATAATAGATAGGTGATAAGTTAACACAATACCCACTATCAGCAGTAGCAGAAACATCATAATTATCAAAAGTATCATCCTCACAACCTATAATATCAGTATCAAAGTCACCTGGATCAGGAACTTCAATCCACCCATTGTGATTGATACAATCATCACAACTTTCAATAAGAGTATCATCATCACAAGTTCCATTACCAAGAGCATCTACACAACAATATCTTCTGTCAAATTCACAACAGTATTCCCCAAAATAATCGGGATCAATTTCATTTGGTCCATAACAATACCCCGGAGTATCTGCAGTAACATTATCACTACAAGCTACACCTACACTTGGTTCACTACCATCTGCACAATTATAATTACATGAATTGGCCTGATTACACCCATATACATCATCACCATAAGAATCACCAATTAATAGATATGTGCTCGGACATGATCCACATGCTGTATATACCGTGTTATTATCACAGTAACCATTATTGAATAAATCTAAGCAACAATCAACTGTTTCACAACAAGATTCTGGACCACTTAATGGTAAATCTGCGAGAATTTCACCATCACCATTACATACACCACAGTCATCATATTC
>Ga0098061_1001234_pt1 | contig 12423 bp, 11 predicted proteins | sample 22_taG_FD_92579 | JGI IMG/M metagenome (GOLD analysis project Ga0098061, IMG submission 92579) | Marine viral communities from the Subarctic Pacific Ocean - 22_ETSP_OMZ_AT15343 metaG | ecosystem: Environmental > Aquatic > Marine > Oceanic | place: Subarctic Pacific Ocean | collected 2015-01-20 | reverse complement strand
TTTTTGTCTTTAACACAGCTAAGTAATATGTCTAGTTCATCCAGATCATCAATTATCATACATTATTATAATAATTAATAATTTTCAAAAATCCAAGTATTATTTTGGATTAATATCGGCTGGGACGGTGTAGTCTATATCCGAATAGAATGCTACTAAATTTTTTGATAATATATCGAATATGCCTTTAATTTTTTTGTTTGCTAAAATAGCCTGTTCTGAATTTTGTTTTTGTACACTTAAATTTAATACAGTACCAGTAAACGAATCTTGTAATGGCCCTGTGATAATCCATTTTACAATTGCGACGACATATAAATTGGGATCTAATTTAGTTGTTTTATATAAATTATATTGTTTTTTATCTATTTCACGTATTTCTCTTGTAGATATATTTTGTATGAAATATCGTTGAATAAATCCTTTATTTCTATCTTTGCTTGTTATACGTGGAATATAATTAACTATTGACGCTGGATATGATGTTTTTAAATCCGGTTTTAATTTTTTATATAAAATTTTAGTTGGATCTTCTTTTAGCTGTTTTACTAATAAAACTGATGTTTCCGGATCCCATGTTGCTTTAGTATATATCTCTCCGGTTGTATATTTATGATACAATCCTTTATAATCAGTACCATCTTTAATCATATACTCCTTTCCAAAAGTATATAAGTTATTTATAATTTCATCTTTTGTATAATATGGTTTTTTTCTCATCCTGTTTGTTGTGCAATTTCTGGTTTATTTACTCTAGTTCGAATCCTAGGAAAACATTTAATATTAGTTGTCCAATCTCCGGTATTAGTAACACCATGAGTTACTTCATTTGCACAAAATGTAAATTTATCTCGATATCGTCTTGGAATTCCATCAAATGTAAATAAATCACCGAACTTTATACCATTAATACCATCAATTGTAAATTCTAAATCTAATGGCCATAATGGTCTATATATTTTATTTGTCTGCTCCGGTGTTTCTTTTGGAAATTTTATATACTCTTTTAACGCCTCTGTTAATCTATCAATATTATCTTGAGATATAGGATTTTTTGCAAATAATGATTTATTGATCTTTAATACTTCTAAGGCTGTTTTATGATTTTCTTTAAAATCAGCTTTCATTTTTTCAACTGCAACTGGATCGTCTGGATCTACGAATAGATTTGCTGCAATTCCATCTACCTTAGCATCTCCAGCTTGTACAGCAGATGGGCCGTATATTAATGTACGGTATTCTTGTGTCAACTGACATGAAATTTTAAAATCACGTAAAATAGCTCCCTGTGTAGCTGTCGAACCAATTGGCAATTTTAATTCAGGAACACCATCTAGATTTTGTGGATTTCCTAGATAATTAGCATCATAATATAAAAAGGCATTCTCTATCATATTATGTGGAATCAATCGCATTTGTATTGCGCCGCCCGTTGCGTTAAATATTCGATCTGAAATTTTTGATAAAAAAGATTTTACTGTTACTGGTTTGTCTTTTAAATCAGTTTTTATTATATCTTTAATTACTTGAGTACTTATGTAAATCATTGAAGGATGACCAACTATCTCCGAACTACCTTCAGCTGTGCTATAAAATCCCTTAGTTTTAGAGATAACATTTGGAAAAAATTTTCGAATTTCGGCCGGAACATATGCCTGGTTGTCAGCATCCAGGCTTTCATACTGATCAGTTTTATAAGATCCATCACCACGAAATAATAAAATTTCTTTTGAATTTGATGATACTAAGTTTTTATATAAATTAGATTTACATGTTTTTGTATCACATATTATTTGAGAAACTGTACTTTTTATGTTTAGTTTTTTTTTGACGATGTGATTTATTTCATTAATCAACCATCCCAATGATACCATATGCATCTTTTTTTCTACTTCTTTGTCGTTAGTTAAATATGGCGTTCCATAAATTATCGATCGATCAGGGAAACCTTCATCGGGAATAATTTGTATATTTTTCTCCTCAGTTTCATCAATTTTCTTATTAACTTCTTCAATAATAAATACATCGATGGTTTTGATATTCATATCTCCATTTGAGGTAGTTGCTGGATCTGCTGCAACTTTACTTCCAAGTGAAACTTCTCCATATATGCCAGTACTTCCTTGTAAATCTATAACAGCAATAATTGATGCATCAAGTTGGTAATCATATCTAAATGAAGTTACAACGCCACGGAATCCTAATTCATTTAATTTCGTAAAATCTGTTGATTTTAATCCAGGATATACTTCTTTCAATGTTTTAGCTGTTTCATCTAATGATTCGTCTGTCAATCCGAGACTATTTTCTTCAGTAAGTACTGCGGATGGTGGGTGGGCTATTTTAAGTTTTACTTTTCTTCCTAACCTAAACCACACGTCTTCTATATTATCCAGATCCTCTTTCACATCAGGAATTATAATTTTCATTACTGCGTGGTTCATTATTCCAAATTTCCCAGCTGGGTTTACAAATGAAATTTTTAGATCTTCAATAAATGGTCCGGGTCTTTTAGATGGGGATTCTAAATATCCAACTTTCCCAGTAGGTAAAAATTTTCCTTCGAATTCATTTCCATCGATGTCATACGTATTTGTTCGTACAGTCTTACCTCCCAAAACATGTTTAATTTTTCCATCATATCCATCATCATCATATGCTGTAGCTTCTACATTAGCAATTTTTCCGACCATATAATCTATTGCTTTGGTAGTTCTATTTAATTTACCAGCATATGATCTAGCTAGTATTTCTTTTTTTACATTTGGATAAACTGATGAATATAAAAATCCCATATTTCCTTACCGTGATTTATTTGTCTGATCTATTAAATCTTGTATATTGTTAGCGGGTGGTATTCTTAATCTTGTTCCATTTGGTACAAATAATGTTCCTTTACTTATTCCATTGGAATTAGCTATTATCCACCACAATTTTGCGTCTTTATAAAATTGATATGCTAACACATCTAATCTCATAACAGATGTAGTTTTAATGTAAATATCTTTTTTAGAAAATGGAATACTAGGAATTATAAGAGTTGAAAATTTTCGTTTTCCGTTTTCATCTTTTACTATCTGTGTGTTACTATATCTACTTGCCATAAATTAACCTCCTTTGCCTATTCTCCAGCTGGTGCATCTGCCTCTTCCATAATTTTTGTTTGAGTTTCTTCAGCATCAGCTAACCAATCACTATTTTCTCCATATTTTGGTTGTCCGGTTTTTTCAAACTCTTTAGCTAATGAATACATTCTTCCACGTTTCTGTGGTAAATAATCTGTAATTAATTGTAATTGCATATTTACTTCTACCTTAAATGGAGCTTGTTTCATTAATGGATCTTTAGTTATATTAGTTTCCCAATTTGTTTCTGCATCTACAAATGTGTAATACATACTAGATATAATTGCTGGTTGATGAAGAAATAAATCGCCTACTGTAATTCTTAACCATGGTGCTACTAATGCAATAGTATCATCTGAATATTCTGGAGCCGTATATGATGCTAAATAATTTAATTTTCTATACATTGGTTTCATTTCATCTCGATCTGTTGCATAAACCGTAAAATCTATACTTAAATCTCTACTAAATCCATTATAACTATAATTTGGATCTCCCCTTCCCATTATTCTAGTTTCGTTCCAATTTGCTTGAAAAGAATCATTTAAATTTGTTAATATTGCTCTAAAGACTAATACATCATCTTCTTCTTTGTCGGATCCGGCATGTAATTTTGGTCCAGTAAAATAAAATTTAATAAAATCTTGTGTTATAGTTGGATCTAGCGCACCGGGGAGATTTAATCCTCCTAATAATCCTGCTTTATTTTTCCATTTATATATACTATTTTTTGTTCTTTTTCCAAAATCAATTACATTTACTTTATCTCCTCGAAATTCATTGAACTTCTCTAATAGATTTTTTGTTGCTTGATATGGATTTTGTTTTTTATCATCTTTTATTAGATGCACACTTAAATTTGTTGCTGCTTCGCTCCGTGCAGTAAAATCTTTTCTTAACGCGCCTATTGATCCTTGGTTACCAAAACCATATGTAGTTTCTAGATTAAATACAGAATATGTTCCACCAAATGGCAACGCTGTAGCTGCGGCATACGCTATAGCTGTTGCACTTACAGGAGAACCAAAACGTTTACTTGCAGATGCTCCATCTAATCTAATAGAATCTTCTGTTTTTATCCTCGATCTAAAATCTTGGTATTTAAAACCACGTGGTTTATATAATTTATTAAATGGAAGTACCGAATAAGAAGGAGTTAGATCACCAAATGGATCGATATCTACTGGTAATAATCCAATAGCACTTGTTGCGACCCGGGTTCCTACATTCTTAAGTTGTGAATCAGCATCGCCTGCTCTATTATCTTTTACTATGGATAGTGTATCTGGATATGAAAATCCTTCTCCCCTAAAAAGATCTGGATTTTCTGGTACAGCTTTGAGATCTGCTTTTGTGAAATTCTTTTTTACCCAACTTATATCTACTCCTTGGGTTAAATCTTGTCCAGGAGTATAAAATTGAGATGCTACAGAAAATGGATTATTATCGGTACTCCAGGTCTGGTAACTGAAGAAGGCTCCTCCCCATGGAGCTGTTAATACGGTATTTGTACCCACCACCGGTTCGTTTAGATCTATATAAGGCCCGTATTGGCCTGCTAAACCATTAGTTATACTATATGTCCAATAATTGTAGTTTCCAGTAATGAGATTAGTCGGTCCAATTGTTGCAGTTCCTATGCCTAATGCTGGATCGTTATAATCGGTTCCATATCCATATAGATTAATATTTCCAGTAATGAGATTAGTCGGTCCAATTGTTGCAGTTCCTATGCCCAGGCCTGGATCATTATAATCATTGCCGGAATTCCAGAAGTTACCTATAGGACCTGGTGTGTTACTAGATTGTACAGGTGGAGTATCATAATCAGATGAAATTCCATATGGATTACTATTTCCAGTAGTGAGATTAACCGGGCCACTTGTTCCAATGCCTATACCTAATGATGGATCATTATAATCAGATGGAGGTATTCCATATGTATTACCAGCTGGGCCAGCTGTTGAAGCACCTAAAGTAACAGGTAATATTCCTGAATTTCCATATGTATTAAATGTATTATATAAATTTGGCATAATTTAATCCTTTATTAAGCATAATTGCCTCCTTGTGCTCGAGCTAATTCCGTTGCTTTTATAATATTTAATCCGTCTACTTCAACACTTATTGGCCTTGGTGCGCTGTTTATACGAGCAAATCCATTCCGTATTGCATTTGATATTGCTGCCACATCAGTGCCTCCTCCTGTTACGCTTGTTGCAAATCCATTACGTATTGCATTTGATATTGCTGCCACATCAGTGCCTCCTGTTGCTCCTCCTGTTGCTCCTCTACCTGGATTTTTCATTGCGAAAATATAATCCATTGGGTCTGTTCGATATGTTTGGCCACTAGGTGTTAATATTAGATCTTCTACTTCTTTAGTTGCTGCTGATTCAATGGTTGTCGATCTTTCTGTTAAAGGGGTACCTCTTGTCATACCTTCAATTACTTTTTTGAATGTATTAACTCCTTCTGAAAAAATATTAGCTGCAGCAGATAAATTAAGGGCGGCATCCGGTAATGCTAATATCCCCTTTTGTGCAGTACCCATTATATCTTGTCCTGATGTTCGAAGCTTTCCAGTTTCTTTTCTCCGGGCATATCCACTTCCTGTTGTGAATATTTCTGCTTCTGTCGCACTTATTGCTTGTTCAAGAAATTCTGGAGTAGTTCTTATATCAAGTAATTTTTCTAAATTTTCTACTTGTGCTTGTGTTTCATCAGTATTAGTGCTCGCTGTCATCCCAGCTGCTTTTAAATCTTTTTTGATTTGCTCGTTCAAAGACTTTGATTGATCTGTGCCTGCAATATAATCATTTAATTGAGATAGAGAGTGTTCTTGAAGAGATATTCTTTCTTTTTCAGTTTCGATCTGCTGTTGAGTTGGAGCAAGAATCTTTTCATGGCCATCGGCTCTGTCTTTTAAATTTTTTTCTGCTATTTGATTTAAATTTTCTTCTGCTGATATTACATTGAGTAGTTCTTCTGCAGACATATTTAAATAATCTGCAAATGCTTCTTGTATTAACACACTATTTTGTATACCATCTTTATTTTTTAGAATGAGGTCACCAATTAATTTTTGTTGTTTTGCTACATCTCGTTCTACGTATGCACGAGTTAATTCTTGTTGAAAGCTTTCGCCTTCATCTGTTAGCATTGCTTTTCCAGTTATTTCTTGAAGGAATAATTCTTGAGTTGATTTTTCTTGTACATCTAAAAATGAACGACCTGTTTTTTCTATTCCAGTCATACTCATTTTTAATTGATTTGCTTTTAAAACTGTAAGTCCTAGATTTTTAATCGCATCAGGTCCTAATCCGGCAGTAAGTCTTGTAAATAAATCAACTGGAATATCACTTAAAGATTTTAATAAATCAGTGGCTGCTCCATCATATAAGTCCATTTTTTCAATTGCAGCTCCTATTTGTAATGATTGCTGATACATTCCTTTTGTATTATATCCCGCAGCTAATGTGTTTCGTTTAAATGCTACAGTTTGCGCAGTTGTTAACTTGAATTTTTCTGTTAAATTTGTTAGGAGTAATTGTTCTCCTTCATATAACTCTTTATTTTTTCTATAAAGTTGAGCTGTACCTTTGAAATATTGTGTTTGTGCTCCAAAAACTGCTTTGTAATTTTCTGCGTTCCTTCCTAGTATTACGGCTATTTTATCTATATCTTCTGCATATTTTAAAGATAATTCGGATGACGTTCCTAACATCCGATTGAACATCTTTGCTCTGTCTTCAAATATATCAAAATTTGAAGCGAACTTTTTGATTTCGTCACCAAGTATTCTAAATCCTTGAGCTTGTTTACTAATTTTAGCTTGGTCTGAAAAAGTATCTATCCAATTGGTTATGTCAGAGAAGCTTTGGCCAGTACGTGGCAGCTGTTTAAGTTGCTTAATTTTAAAATTTAGTTCTTGATTATCTAGCATTAACCGATCCATTTTTATATAAATATTTACATCGGAGGTTTTGCAATTTTGTCTTTGGAATATTTATTCTTTTTCTTTGGTTGTTCTTGTTGATTTTTTGCTTGCTCATTTATTTGATTAAGTCTTTTGATCCAATATTGGCGAAGAAATATAGGCATATTATATATAGTATTCCAATCCCATCGGCCTTCGCCAACCCAAATTAAATTAAATAAAGTAGCATGTAACGTTACTCGGTCTTCGGGTTTAAAACCAAAAAAGGTCTGCTCCAAGCGGAAACATGGTAGAGAAGGCGCTCCCATCTTCACCTTCGAACTCATAATTTAAATCTAACCCAGGGGAGTTATTAGCTACATATTCACGAAATTGTTTGGCATCTTTTGCTAAAAATTTAAATTTTATAAATTCTTCTATGGCTTCTGAATCTCTTGTATCATCTACTTGTTTAATTACTTTTTTTAATATATCAGAAACTTTATTAACATTAGTATCTTCTGATTCTTTTGAACTTATAAAAGAAAAATAAATTGTTGTGCCTGCTTCGGTTTTGTATTTCATTTCTCCGTTGTCATTTGTTTCTAATTCAAATGGTTTATATTTTAAATTTCGGAGATCTACAACTCGATCTAAATTTTTCTTGGTTTTTGGATCTTGTATTTTAACTGGATATTCTGCACCGTATCCTAATATTCTAGCAGAAATTATTAAGCTTTCTTTATCGGATTCAGAAATATCTCCAACATTTATATCTGTTACAATTAATGCTTCCAATAATTTATTTAAAATAACTCCATCTTTCATATATGACGGATTTGTTAAAATATCTTCATCATATGCAGTCATGTACCGCATTTCTATTTTTCCGTCTCTTAATACACTATCTTTTGGATATATTTTTCCTCCGCTTGGGAGATATACAATTTCGGATGGAAGAGTCGATCGTTGTTGATCATCGTATTTACTTTTTGCTAATGTGATAAGATTTTTATCATCATATCTATCGGTATGTTTTGCCATGTTATTCCTTTTATAACTTTATTATAAATATATAAGAACACAAAAAAAGACTCTACTAGAGAGCCTTTTTTCATTCAAACGAGGGATGTATTAATATTGTAATATGGCATAGTCATATTTTAATGTCATTTCGATTTGGATTACTTCCTCTGTACCCCAATCTGCAGAACCGAAATTCGTATCTAATATAAATGCACCCATTAGTGTCCATTCTTCAATAAATTCTCCAGTTGCTGATAATGACCTAAAGGTAATATCTTGTTTATATTCTGATGAATACCCATCTCTGCCTGTTAATGATTCATGATGTTTTCTTACCCATTCCATTACTGCTTGTGCGCCTGATGGAACTATAGGATCATATAGTGTAATAGTAATATCATTCCATCTAGATTTTCCTTTAACTTTCCTGTCGATATTAATCATATCCAATGTAATTTCACCATTTGTCATCGATGGCTTCGCTGAAGCTTTTATGATGTGTGATGGGATAGTAGCTCCTGTCCCTTGGATATACATAATAAACCTATTAGCATATTTCGGTTCCCAGTCAAATGCCTTTTCAAATAGGTCGCTTTGACTTGCTCCGGGTAATGTTTGCTGTAATGCCATTTTTTAATTCCTTTTTATATAAATATCATCAAACTCAAATTTTATTCTGGGAATGAAGCTCCGGTAGGTTGAATATTGAAATCTAGAACTATAAATTCTGCGGTTCTAGTTGGTTGTAAAAATATTTGTCCATATAAAATATTCTGATCAATCAAATCCGGAGTATTATTTGTTTCATCCATTACAACTCTAAATGTCGATAATCCTTGATCTGCTTTTACTGCTGCTAAATATGGATTAACTATTCCTAAAAATTTAAGTCTAGTTTCTGTTGTATTTTGTTCGAAAACTAAATATTTAGTTGCAGATGCAATAAATTTCTTAACTGTAATTAATAATCTTCTTACATTTACTCTATCTAATGCCGATGGTCTTGCTTGAAGTGTTTTTTGACCCCAAATAACTACTCCTCCTGCATTAGGGAAATTAGCTATTGGATTAATCCTTGCTTCATATAAATCGTCTCTATCAGTTTGTGTTAAATTTTGTTCTACATAGTTTACGCCGGTTAAACTTCCTCGATTTAATCCTGCGGGTGCATACCATGGTGATTTTACTTTATCATTGAATGACAAAGCTCCGGCTACCACAACAGATGGTGGCACCCATTTACCTACGCCCAATTCATTTATATTTACCCACGGATAATATGTTGCGGTATAATTTGAATCAATATTAGTAACAGTACTTATAATAGTATTTATACTATCATCTCTTTCATTTGAATCTTGTACATAAAATGTATCTTGTCGTTCTACAGCCAAATTTCTTGCATCTGCTGTTACCGCAGGGTGTAACGATTCAATAATTCCAGGAGTAAAGAGCATATTAATATCATAATAATCTGTATTACCTAATGTATTAAAAGCTTTTTTATATGCTAATGTTCCGGTTGCGCTGGTCGTATTACATGCAAAGCCAAATGTATTGGCAGCTGTTATATCTGCTCCTGAATATTTAGGTAAATTTGGTTTTGCGCCATCAAATCCTTTTTGAAATGGAAGTATGAATTTTTTTATAAGTGGATTAATTGTTCCGCCACCTGCGAAACTACCAAGGTTTCCTGCAACGGTTAAACTTTTATCCATTGCTTGCTGCAATGATCCACTCCATGAACTATCGCCAGGTGGATAATTTAAGCCAGATGATTGACTTACATCCCCCATATAAAAATCTGAATTACTGCCTGTTTTGGATCCAGATGTTGGAATTGGAGCTAAATAATTCATATTACTTGCATTTGTAAAATCAAAGCCAAAATAATATGCGGTAAGATTATTTGTTGAGGTTGTAACATAACTTGCAGCTCGTAAATTCTGTATTCCATCACCGGCTGATCCAGATGCATCTGGTATTGGTGAATATGGTGCTCTAAAACCAAATGGTACTAAAGTTTTGTTTCCTACAAAGACAGATTCAGGAACTGTTTCTACACGAATAAATTTTGATATATTAGGATAAATTTTCCCTTCAGTACTTCCGTTTTCTTTTAACTTTCCAGCTGAATTAATTGTTTTATATAAATTTCCAATTTTTTTACCTATATAGCCTGGAGAAACTGGATCTAAATTACAATTTGTAAATTGCTCTATAATTTTAGGAGTAAGATCTGTATCATCTCTGTCTAAAAAGTCATCGCCAGCAAAAATATTATTAGGAATCTCTGGATTAACATCATTAACTGCTCTTATTACTACAGTAAAGGTTCCATAATCATTAGGATCAGCAACCTCAGACGCAAGTTTTATATCTCGAATTGCTACTTTTATATCATAATTTTCAGCATTGCCGTGTGATAGTGTATGAAATTTAAAAAGATTTTGTACCGCAGACCCAATTTTTTGTGATGTAATCCATGGTGTTGAACCAGCTTGGAAATCTTGTAAAAATTCATAATTGCCTATTATTCCTAATGACATTGTAACATGTCCTTGATTTGAAAATGAAGCTAATGCAGTTTTATCTTCATATTGTAGATATACTGGATAATTTAAACCTTTTGGATCAGTCCCATAAATATTCTTGATATATGGAGTCGTAGTTGGACTTGCGGGAGTAGGATCAATCGATTGACTTATAAATCCAGTAGACGTATATGTTCCATCCCAATTTGGTATGCCACTATCAGGAGCATAAGAACCAGATATTTTAAGTCTGAAACTTCCTGATATGTCGGAAGCTAATACTGATTTTTCGAAGACTTCATTTGCTCCATCACTTGATACAGTAATAGTTGGATGTAATAAATGTGTTACATATGAAACACTTCCAGAAGTTGCAATTATTCCTAATGCTCCATTAGTTAATTTATATCCATTTTCGTATAAAAGTCTTACTATTGTTAAAGTTCCTTGATTATCTAACCATCGTTTTGCTGTTAATGGTACATATGAATCAGGGGTATATGAACCAAAAGTATCTTGAAAATCACTCCAAGAACGTACAATTGTTGGTACTTGTGCTGGGCCTTTTATTGTTGGTCCAACAACTACCGGGCCAATTTCACCAATTCCTGGTGCTAAAAAAGATTGATCTTTTTCAATTGTAAATACACCTGGCGATACTATTCTTTCTGCCATTAATGTTCTCCTATAATTTTTTTATTCTTTTTTTATTATAAATATAATGTAATCTCAATTAAATCTTTATAAAGAGGTAAATGTCCCTTGTTCGATATTAATTTGACCATCTCCATATTTTTCTCTTAATTTTTTTATTAATTCTTCTTCATCATTCCGCAATGATGTAAAATCAGTTAAACACTTTTGTTTTGCTTCTTGTAATCCAGACAATTGTTGATTAATAATATATTCATCTGTTGCCATTGATCCTAATTTTACATTAATTTCGGAATATTTTTCTCTCAAATTTTGTATTAATTCCAAATCTTCTTTTTCTATCTTTTTCGTTGTTGTCATATATAACCTTTTTAATTTATAATATAATAAAAATATTTGTAACTTCCTAAGACATTCTAATTTTTATATAGCTTCCGCTTCTATATAATCCACCATACGGAACTCCACCGGCTCCAGCTAATGAATCTGTTGTATAATTCAAACTTTGTGATACTTGTGTTAATACAACATAATCTGCTCCTTTAAAAGATCCAGTAAAAGATCCGCTAAAAGTACCTAACCCTGATAAAGTATGGCTTGATGTTACTGCATATGAAGAACTTAATCCCGATGCTGCGTATGCAGAATATGATGATGTTATTGCATATGATGATGTAAGTGAATTTATATTTCCTTGTGTTGCTGAAAAATAATTTGCAGATGCTGTTCCTTTTATTGCTAATGAACCGGTATGTGTTATCGAGCCAGATGTATATAAATTATATGCAACTGATCCTGATAATGCATTTATTAATTGAGTAATTTGGGCTGCGGTTATTCTTCCGCCATCGCTTATTCCACTAGTAGATAAAGTATTTGCCATTTTTAATTAATCTCTTTCTATTATAAATATCGTATTATATACTAAACCTATGGCATTGAACCTGAAGTCCAAGCCTCTGTTGCCATTAATGTTAAACAATCAGCATGGCTTCCACTCCAAGTTAATTCAACACTTTCATCTGAAATAAAAGTTGGGGTATCAACTGTATGCCATTTTAATACAAATTCTGTTTCATCTATTGATTTTCTAACTGTTGCTGCTGATGTCTCCATTACTTGGGAAAAATCAACTTCTCCAATATCTGCTGTTAATGCTGTTGCG
>Ga0098061_1001233_pt1 | contig 12424 bp, 20 predicted proteins | sample 22_taG_FD_92579 | JGI IMG/M metagenome (GOLD analysis project Ga0098061, IMG submission 92579) | Marine viral communities from the Subarctic Pacific Ocean - 22_ETSP_OMZ_AT15343 metaG | ecosystem: Environmental > Aquatic > Marine > Oceanic | place: Subarctic Pacific Ocean | collected 2015-01-20 | reverse complement strand
GGCGGAGTGCCGGAACCCTCCGCCTCGACCAGGATGATGCCGGTCTTCTCTTTGAGATCGACCTACCGCAGACACAACTAGGCAACGACACGCGCGAGCAGATCCGCCGATCTGACCTCTCATCGATGTCGTTCGCATTCTCTATCGAATCAGAACTAGACGAGGACTGGCGGCAGGCCGATGGTCGGCGCGAGCGGCGGCTTCTCAATCTCAGGCTTCACGACGTTTCGGTCGTGAGTACGCCCGCATACCCGGCTACCTCGGTATCCGTCAGGAGTAAACCCATGTCCGAACGTGAAAAGTACGATGAGGTCCGCCGCCTCACCAGCGAGATGCGTGGCATCTTGGATGGCGAAATGGACGCGGCCTCATCTGAGAAGTACGACCGCCTAGAGTCTCGACTTACCGAGGCCGAGGCAGAGATCCGCAACACTCGCCGCACCGCTGCGCTCGACCGAGTCGAGAGCATGCTTGACGAGCCTACCCGCGATGCCCCGTTGCCCATGGGCAACCGCACCGATGACTCGACAGAGTCCCGCGCATACAGCGAAGCATTCTTTGCCAACCTCACTGGCCGCGCCAATCAGGAGCAGCGAGACTTGCTCTACGGCACCGGCAGCGGTGCAAACGTCGTGCCGACGGAGATGGAGGCCGCCATTGTCGAGATGCTCGACGATCCCAACACGATGCGGGGCATCTGCTCGGTGACGCAGGCTCGAGGCGATCGAGAGATCCCAGTCGAGACGGCGATCGGCTCCGGCGGATGGCTGGCCGAGCAAGGCACCATCTCGACGAGCGATGTCACGATCACCAAGAAGACCGCCTCGCCGAAGTCGTACGGAACGGCCATTGCCTGGTCGAGCCTGATGTCGGCGGGTGCCGTTGTCAACATCGACCAGTATTTCGGTCGAGCAGTGGGTCGGACGATCCAGGCCGGACTCGAGGACGGCTACCTCGATGGCTCTGGCACATCCAATCAACCCGAAGGCCTCGTGACCGCGCTCGGTACGGCGACCTTCATGGACATCGCAACCGATGGCGGCGACGGCGTGATCGATGCCGTCCACAGCATTTCACCGCAGTACCGAAACACTGGTGCTCGCTGGATGATGAATGACACCACGCTCTCGGCGATCCGCAAACTCAAGAACGATGACGGCGACTACCTGCTTCAGCACAACGCGCTGAACAGCGGTCTTCGTGATGGTCCGGTCTATAGCCTCTATGGCTATCCCGTGACGGTTGCCGCTGCGATGTCGAACACGCAGTGTCTCTTCGGTAACATCGAGCGAGCGTATCGCATCTACGACTGGGGTCAGACCACGATTCTCGTGGACCCCTACACATCGGCCTCGACGATGACCACGACGCTCTGGGCGTACCGTCAGACTGACGGCGTGCTGATCGACAGCAACGCGGTCGGACTCTTCGATACCGACGCTTCCTGATCAATCAAGTGCTGCCCGCACTGGGGCGGGGTCCAACGGTGACCCCGCTCCGCAGCGGGCCAAGTAGGTGCAGCCATGACTCATACCCACACGCGACCCCATACGGTCCTGCATGGATGGAACCGGCAACCGCTCCGCATCAAGCGCGAGGTGGCTGGCGAAACGCGGCTGTGGGATGAGGTGCCTACCGATGATGTCAAGACATACCTTCGGTTGCCAACGTCCAGCACTGTTGACGTAGTCGATACCGTCCGCCGAGCCGGAACGTGGGTGGAGGAGTACACCGGCTGCTCGCTCGACTATTACACCTGCACCCTCGTGATTGACCTCGAGGCACTACGGGTAGACTTCCGATCCAATCGCTGGATCGACCTGCCCTTCGGTCCGGTTGCTGGCCTCACGTCGATCGAGGACGATGACGATACCTACACGGTATTGACGCTCGACGATCGCGCTACCCCGATGAGAGTCCTTGTCCCGGATGATGTCCTCGACACCGGCGAGGCCACGGTCACCTATACGACCGGATGGAATGACTGGGACGATGTCCCGCACCCGTACCGCCTTGCGCTGCTCTTTGCTACTTCGCACTTCTGGCAGGTACGTGAGGGTGTCTCATCGCCTGCCCTGGTCGAGATCCCGATGAGCCTTCGGCAAGCACTGCGGCACGTAGAACAGAGCCTTCCATTCTGATGCGAAACGGGTACTGCCATCTCGCCGTGACTGTCAAAACCGCGAGCCGGTCCCGCGATGAGTACGGCCATGATGATCTCACTTGGTCTACGAAATACTCTTCTATGTGGGTGGCAGTGAAGACGCGAGTAAAGGCAGCATCGCACGCAGACGGCGACGCTCAGATCGACAGCATCACGTTCACAACTCCATACCACGAGGGCCACGACATCGCCCAGGGCGATCGGATCACATGGGAAGGCGACGATTATGAGATCCGCACCGTGATGGACCGTGATGGCCTGCGTCGTTTTCTCGATCTTGAGAGCGTGAAGGTGGCGGCATGACCACCGCAGGCGAACTACTAGTAGACGTTCTTGGTGATGCGACCAGCGTGACGGACATCGTCAGCACGCGGATCAGCGTCGGCTACCGCGAGCAGGGCGATGCGATGCCTTGCGTGGTGATCGACATCGAGGACATCGACTCGATCCAGTCGCTCACTGGCGAGTCTGCCCTTGACATCGTCACGGCTTCGATCGACTGCATCGACGCGAAATACGCCGACTCGGTGACGCTTGCCGACGCAGTCCTCGGAGCACTCGAGGGGACTTCGGGCACCTATGAAATGAAGACGTACAGCATGAGCGCGAGCCGCTCGGCTGCCACGATCGCCGCATCGCCAGACGGTGGCTATGTGGTGACTTATCCGATACTTATCAATCTCTATCTGGAGCCTTAGCAATGGCAGGCACGACACCCCTGGGGACTACCGTCCTCTTCAACTCGACAACATACTCCGACATTCTCGATGTCTCATACTCCCCTGGCTCGGTCGAACTGATCGACACCACCGACCTCAGCGACACGACGCGGACCAAGGTTGTCGGCTTCGTCGATATCGGAACGGTATCGGTGACGCTCAACTGGACCGCCAGCGACTACGACCAACTCGTCACCGATGCCGATGGCGCAGCGCACACGTGTACTGTCACGTTTGGCAATGCAACTACCTCGACGTGGTCGGGGCAGGGCGTGCTCGATATCCCCGGCTTCTCGGTATCCGCTGGCTCCGGCGTGAGTGGCACGATCACCATCCAGCAGACTGCGGCGTGGACTTTCACCGAAGGCAGTTGATATGACCAGAACGGGAACCAACACGGTGCATCTCGGCTTGCAGGACTGGCTCATCATCCTCGCGCTCATACTGCCGCTATTGGTTTCGTCGTTCCTGTACTGGTCATCTGTTCAGCGTCAGATTGCAGAAATGCAGGTTCACCAGGGCTACATCCTCGACCGCATCGGAGACTTGGAGGAGCACACAAAATGACGCTGTACACCCGCTTCTGCATCATCATCGGGTACCGGTTGACGTTGTTGGCGATGCTTCCGCTTGCTGGCTGTTCGTCCCTGTTGCCCACGGGCAACTCCTCGACCCCTGCGATGCCTGCCGCCGGTCGCAGTCTCACACAGGCGGCGACTGCATCGGGTGTATTCGCCGTGATGACTTGGGCTGGTGTGGCCTTGGTCGCGGCGGGCATCGTTTCATGGATGATGGGCAACCGCACCAGGGCACTTCTGATGATCGCATGCGGGGCCGCCGTGAGCGTCGGAACGCTGCTCGCTCTGGAGATTGCCAGCATGCTGATTTGGCCTGCTCTGATTGCTGCGATGATCATCGGCGGCACGCTGCTGATCGGTTGGGGCTGGCCGAGGTGGCGGAAGGTGTTCGGAAAATGATCATCAATGTCGGCGGAATCAAAGAAGTACAGGCCGCGCTGGATGGCCTCACGTTCCGCAAACGCCAGAACATCGAGCGAAAGGCCGCGCGGGCGGCGATGAACATCCTAAAAAAGAGAGTGCAAGCCGCATGGCGCAGCGTGCCAGTATCTGAACCCTCGGTGCCTTCAAGAAACAGCATCCGCAAAGCAGCCGCGAAGGCGACTACTGTGAAGGTCGGCACGCGCCGAGGAGCAAGGCCCGGTGCCTATGCTCGGCTTTTTCTGAATTACCACAAGAAGAAGGCAGGCCGGGCGAGGCTGGCCCATCTGTTGGAGTGGCCGCACAAAGTCTATCGTGGCGGCTCAGCACCATGGGATATAGACCACGCCAAGCGGGCGAGGAAGATGATCGGCGCATCCCGCACTACAGGTAAGTTCGTAGTAACAAACGAGTACACACAATCAAAAAACACCATCCGCGATAAGTACATGCGGGCGGTGTTGCTCTGGGTGACCAATCCGAAAATGACACAGAAGCAAGCAAGGGGCGTTCTATGAGGTTTGAAGTACGACCAGCGACCGGCGCAGACTGGGTCTGGCTCACGTCGCAAGTAGTCAAGGACGGCGAGGCACCGCTGCCGCAGACAGTCATTGCGAGGATGTGCCCCACGCTGGACGAAGATGCCGCTATGGCACTGCCAGTTGATGAGTTCCGCGATCTCTTTCATGCCTGTAGCCGGGCGATCGTAGGGGATGATCTGCCGGACTGACACCGGCTGAGGTATTTATGCACCGCCTTGCACTCGCTCTCGGCCTGACGCTCTCACAAATACAGGCGATCCCTGTAGACGAACTGCACGCCTGGCAGGCGTTTGATTCGAAGCATGGGCTACCCGATGTCGCTGCTCAGTGGCAGCGCGCTCTATCGCTCGGCGTGCACGCAAAGCAGGGCACCGACCTGAAGCAGTTCATGCCGCTCTTTGCGTGGAACGCGCCCACCGGCACCGACGCTCTTCTGATGAGGCTTCGATATGGCCAAATCTGACGTAGGAACCATCACCGTATACCTCGAAGCGCAGGCTCAGCAATTCGACGCGAAGATGAAGGCTGCCGGAAAATCGGTCGGCAAGTTCCAGTCGATGGTAAAAAAGGCGACGGGCCATATGGCTGATGCGTGGTCCACGTTGCAGACGAAGATATCGGTCGTTAGTGGTGCTGCCGAAGCCGGATTCCGATCAGTGGCGGCGGCGATCAAGATATTCAGCGGAGACATCGAGGACGGGTACGAAAGTTTGCGAAAGTTGCCATTCGGTGTCGGGGCCGTGGTTGACTCGATGCACGATCTACTCATGGCGACACCGTATTGGAGCGAAGCCTTCGCCGAGCAGGCGTATATATTAGAGGAGCACCGGAAGGGGTTGGCGAAACTCGAGAAGCAGGTGAAAGATGTGACATCCGCCTTCAAGGCTGCCGGTGACTTCCGATCGCTATCAGGCAAAGACCAGAGCACGCGACTTCGTCGCCTCACCACTGATGATGATCTCGCCTTCGACCGGGCGGCGGAAATACGCAAACTAGACGATGAACTTCTCGGCGTGGAGCGAACCCTTGTTGCATTGGCAGCGGCGGGCAAGATGAGCCATCAAGCGGCACAAAAGGCGATCAAGGAGTCGTATGAGACAGAGGCACGCCGCCGAGACATCATCAACGAGTATTACGATCGGCTCACCGCGACCGCCGATCTAGAGAAAAAGGTAGCGGCGATACAGGGCCAAGCCGCTGACAATCTGCGCGGCCTGCATAACGAGATGGACCACGATCTACACCTGCTCGCTGTCAGGGGCGCAGAGGAGGCCGAGATCGCCGATATGCGGCTGCGAAAGCATAAGGCGATCACCGATGCCCTCGAGGACCAGAGGGCAGCACTGGAGCGGGCAGGGGCCTCTGGGTCCATTGTCGCTGATGCCGCAAAGCAGATCGCGGAACATGCCACATCGGGTATCCAAGACCTCGAGATACGGCTCGAGAGTCTCCTCGCAAAGCAGCGAGATATGAAGGCGCAAGGGCCGGATGTAACATCGATGTCCTTCTCGACGGCGGTCGGTTCGATCGTGCTGCCTGACCGAAGGCAGGCAAACGTGACGAGGCGCGAGCAACTGATCGCAGCCCGAAAAACAAACGAACTGATCGCAAAGACAAACGACCGATTGATGGCACTCGGCACGACGATGCCTTAGGGAGTACGCCCGATGCCTGGATACGTTTCCACACTTCAAGAAGACTCGCATATATCCAAGGTCACGAAGCCATGGGACGGCGGCTCTCGGACTCGACTGTGGCAGATGTCAACCGGTACAGACTTCGATATCGAGGATTTCATAGACAGCGGGCAGGGGATGGATATAGGAGATCAGGTTTTCCCGTTCGGCCAAGCACGTACCGGAAGATGCATCAACGTCCGACTGACACAGGTGAACCGAAACACGATTCGTGAGGTGGTCGAGTACGACGACAACAGCGAGTTTTCGCTTGGCTCATCGTCTGATGCTCAGAACACTGACCCAAACTCGCCCGGATACATCAACACCGACGTTCGTGCGACCGAGGCATCGGGCACATTTTGGCGGTACGCCTCTCCGTCAGCGTTTGAGGACGGCGGCGTAGGCCCATGGGAAACCGCAGATGTGCCAGATACGTATCAGTGCCTACTCGAGGAGATGACTACGAAGGTATGTGACCTCGGCGGCGTGCCTATGACGGTCCCGGTCGCCCAAGAAGAGTTGGTTATCACCACGACATGGGAGAGCAACGCAGCCGCCACGACGTTCCGAGCGCGTTGGCGTGGCCTCATCCACTGCCGCAACAACGCCGACTGGCTCGGCTACCCTCAAGGCACGCTGCTCTTCGCTGGCGGCTCGACCCGCTCCAGTGGACGCGATGCGATGCCGGTATCGGATTTGCGTTTCGTATACGACCCGTACGGCTACTGCCGCCAGCGGGCAGTATCAGACGCGAACGGTGTTTTTTCAGAAGACTACCTCGTGACGGTGGATTCGCCGGTGCCAGGTGAAGGCGACTGTGATGACGAGGATGCGCCCGATCAACTGCATGCGAAATATGTCTACTGGGTTCAGTTATTCCAAACGCTCTCCGACTTCGATTCTCTGATCACCACGAGCCAAAAATCTATCGTCAGCGACATGCTCACCTGATGTTTTTACCAAACGAAGGTGTCGGTGCAGGTCAACATACGCGAGCGTTATGGCGCGAGCACGTCGCTGCTCTTGCGAAGGTTCGACAGATGCCAAAGCGGGGACATGGCTTCGGCACCGGTCCAGGCGGCACATCGTCGTTTGATGTGACGAACAATCTCACCGAGAGCGGTTGCACAATAAAGTACAAAAACGGCGATGTGGGCGGGTCAATCAAGCGCGGCTGTCCTGTATACCTGAACCCAGGCGACCTATTCACTCCGGCTCCCGAGGAGTCGAGTCTAAGTGCCTACCTCAATCAGATGGGGAAGGCCTGCCCCGCGACCAGTTCGCCGGGCACCAATCCTCGCCGGGTTGCGGTTGCACTGACATCAAGCACAGAAGCACCGGGGCCGGGCGAGTACGGAACGGTTGGTAAAGCCTTCGTCGCTGGCGTGTTTCCTGCGATCATTGCGAGGACAAGTATCGAGGGCGAGATGAATGGGGGGTACGCAATGATGCCCTCCGGTTCTATCAACGATGATATTTCCGATGAAGACGATGCCTGTAGCGGCGGCCTCGTTCGGAGACATACGGGGCCGTGGGAGATACTGACCTCAGTCGATGTCCCGGATACAGAGTTGCAGATCGCCATGGTCGCTTGGCGTGGCCCGATCACCCACCGCTTTTTCTTTGCTGATATCACTGGGGCGGAATCGATCGGCGACTACCGTTTCAAGTATTCGTGGATCGGCGACGGCTCCGAGGACGCAACGTCAGATGAGACTGATTTTGCCTACAACAACCCCGAAACATACAACGAAACCGATGACTACGCCAGTAGCCAACTAAAGACGAATATGGGCGACTGGGAGATTCAGCAGGTACGGCGGCGCGTTCTCATGCGGCTCGACGTGGATAAGGATGGGGTATATACTGCGACGTTCGACCAGGCCGCACAGTGGTGGGGGGAGTGCTGGGAATGACGAGCGCACCACTCCTCCGCCGGTGTTGTTGCAGTTCGTCGGATACCTTGTCATCTTGCGCGTGTAGTTCCATTACCGCTGACGATTGCGAGTTCACTGAGGACGGCGAAGAGTTCCACGACCCGCCGTTTCCCGGCTCAATCTCGGTGTCATACCAGAGGTGGTCTCTGGGGGCCGTGACTGTAACTGGCTATACGGATCTAGGTCACACCAACATACACGCGACCAATGAGGATGTATGCACCAACTCAGAGAGTACGGAACTGGTCGAGTGTGAGTATTGCAGCGACTGCGTTGACTGGGACGATCGCCAGATCGCCGCAGACGAAATCGACGTGAACGCTGTCAACCTCACCTGCACGATGTCGCTTCAAACTGGAGAGGAGCCTTGTGACGGTCGGTATGCGGATGATGCGGCGGTATGTGCTGCGTCCTATCGTGGGACTATAGTGGAAGGCCCATCGGCGATGGGGGAGTCAACAATGTTCGGATGCCCATGCGGTGAATCTCCACTAGGAGGCGAGTCGTATGATTGGCCAGGGCAGCGGGCCTGCTGGCGGGCGACTTTGGAATTACAAAAAGAGACAGTCGATGGCGAGGACTACGCGGTCGTGTACATGGAACTGGATGTCGGGCTAATCGAGACGGACGCTGTGGTCGACTGTGATTGCAACGATATGGCATCATACTTTGACGGCGGTTTTCGTGATGGATCCCCGATGGTGTTTCGCACTGCTGCCGGCACCGGCGAGAGTCTCGATGGGAAGTGCGGGTACTGTTACTTTCCTTGGCAGGCGTTCAACAACATGGAATTGGTTTCAGGCGGCGACGTATACCCCGGCCCGCCTCCAGACTCGGCAGGTAGCGAGACGGTCATCCGATCGTTCGGCGATACTGGGGTATCGTGGGGGCATGGCCCCAGTGGGGAAACGGATCACCTCGGCTGCAATATCCCGTGTTGCCAGGGAGCCTCGTATCCGTATGGTATGTGGACTTCATACGATGATGCGATAGCCACACAACTCGATGCCGCGTGGACGATTCGGTACTGGGACGATGACGATCTTGACACCTGGTACGCATCGAATCCCACCGTCTACCTTCCGACGCTCGAGGGGACATGCGCATCATCGTACTCGTGGACCCTGATGCCGGACGGTTGCGTCGTGGCTGCGTCCTGCATTGCCAACGCGAGCCATGAATTGTCAAATGGTTGGCTACTCCCGATCGATGGGGATGACGATGGATGGGATGACTGGGTCTGGGATTGCGGAGATGTCAACGATGATCCGCCCTATAGCAGTGGCGAGTGCACCGCCTGGCAGGACGAAACAACGGAGTGCAGTGGCCCGAGCGGGGACTTTCCACAAGGTTCTACGCAGGGACACAACGGCCTCAACTATTACATTGAGGGTGCTTTTCATCGCCTCAACGTCTCGATCAGCAGCAACGGGTAGTGGGGGTGCCGAAGCCATGCGACCAGATCACCGATGCGGGCTGGTGCCCAATTCTCCGAGTGGCACATCCTGCGGAGATATGTAAAACTTGCCCGCACTACGCTGGAGATCGTGGGAAGCCGCCGCCGGGCCTGGGCGATCTGGTCGAGGCTGCGCTCGACCGAGTGACCTTCGGTACGGCCAAAGCCATCGCCGATAAGGTTGCCCGCCTCGCTGGCAAAAAGGACTGTGGCTGCAAAAAGCGCAAAGACCGCCTCAATCGCCTCGGCGAGCGGATACGTGGTGGAGGAAGCGGGGACAAAAAAGAGTGATGCCAGAGCGGGCGGAGATCCGATAGGCTTGCCACTGGCTCGCTCCCTTCCCGGTCCGATAATGACTCTTATGCGTTAAGCGCGGACTTTTGAGACATCGGCGAGCCTACGAGGTGGATCATGCTCGTCGCGTGGATCGTTTACATCATGCTGCTACTGATCGGCATCGTTGGCATGACCGCGCCTTTGTGGCTCGGCGATCTCAGCGAGCACGCCAGACATGGCGACCGCCTCACCGGTGACTCTTTTCAGAGTCCTTCTGCGCGCGAGGAGCCTGAATCTCAGGGAAGGGATCAGGCTCCTCCACGCGGAGAGACTCGGAAAGGGTAGGCCATGAAAGGCACACCAAAGCCCATACCTCGGGCGATAGCAGAGCGGCTCCAACAAGCACAGCAAGCGGCGACCGCCGTGAGCAAGGGCAGCCGAAACAACTTCGCAAACTACGACTACGCCAGCGCAGAAGAGATCATCGGCCACGTCCGGCCACTCTTTCGCGACCATGGCCTCGGCGTATTCCGCCTCGGATGGGAGCCTGTCCGATGGCTCTGCACCGCAGATGGTGACGCTCAGCACAAGGTCAAAATCTGGTTCCAGATCACTGCGGTCGGCTCAATGGAATCGTGGACGGCCTCAGTGACTTGGCCCGTGGTAGTGAGCAAGGGCAGGCCAGAGGACAAAGCCGAGGCATCGGCACTCACAGACGCTACCAAATACTGGTTGCTCGGCATCCTGCTCCTGCCGAGGACCGATGTCGAAATGGACAGCAGAGACGATGAAGAGCAGTTGCCCACGGGCAACTCGCGCAGGGCACCAGAAAGGGCATATGACGATGGCAGGATCTAGGAGATCAGTACCGAACGTGTTTTCGGAACCGTTCAAACGCACCACGTCGGTGCCTCGACCGAGGTCGGGAGACAAAGAGAGTTTCTCACCTGCGATCTGGGCAGGGGTCAAGAAACTGCCCGACACCGCTCACAGCGATCTGATACTCAATTTCACAGTGCCGGAAGGGAACGCCGAAGGGCTGCCACCAGGGCAGTTCGTGGCGTTCCTCGAGTGGAAAGAAGAGTGGGGCAAGTACACCGGCAGGGTCAAGAAGGACAACAGACCCCCACAGAAAGGCGGCAGCGAGTGGAAAAAGCAACAGCAACAGCAGCAAGACCCACCACCACCGAACGGCGACGACATCCCGTTCTAAACCCGCCAGCGGTGATCCTCGTGCACGATGCTCGACTGTCGGTCGATCGCCTCGAGGCCACAGTCATAGAGAATTGGCAGCGCGTTGATCGCACTGCCAACGCCATGCGGGGGTACATCCTTTGGGATGCATGGATGGCTGGCCTCATGCCGGGCACCATCGCCGACCTGATCGGCCAGGAGAAGCCATACGTGAGCAGGCTCATCTCATACGGTGCAGTGATCGCTCAGATGGTCGAGGCCGATGAGCCGTGGGATACGCTGCCGACCGAGCGGTCGTGCCGTGAGTACATATCAGACGCTCGTGAGTACGTAGCGACCTGCATGGGCGTACCGATCAATCGGGTATGTGAAAATCGTGATGCCATGCGGCGTATCGCTTCGAACGCGATCAAAGACATGACAGAGAAGGCGACCGCCTCAACGCTGCCTGATAGCGGCGAACTGTTCCACGAGCCAGAGAAGCACCCTCGGCAGATCGCCGAAGAGGCTTTCGCGGTAGGTGAGCAGGGGCGGAAGGCTATGGCTCGCTTCAATAAGCGGCTCGACTCCACCCTCGAGACGTTCGGCACGCTGACATCGTGGGCCGAGAAGGCTGGCGGAGAAGAGCGGGATATGGTCATTTCTTACGCCAGAAGCATCATTCGCAAACTGTCCGCCGTTGTGGATGAGTTGGGGATAACTGACACTTGATACCCTGGGCAATACCATCTTCTATAGAGAACACTAGGAGATATAATGGTATTGCCCACGGGTAGCATCGGGAGAATCGCCCATGGGATCGCCATCTCGACAGAAAGGCCAACGGGGAGAGCGTGAGGCTGCGGCAGTGCTGACATCACTGGGGCTGCCGGCGAGGCGGGCGGGGTACTCAGGGCACAGCGTCGAGGACATCCGGCACGACATCGCCGGAGTGCATGTGGAGGTCAAGCACCAGGCGAGGCCGTCCATCCGTCAAGCCATGATTCAAGCCGAGGCCGATGCACCCACTCATCGCCCGATGGTGCTGAGCCGCACGGTCGTGGCTGGCGGTGCCCGTGAGCCATGGCTGCTCACGATCAGACTCGAGGATCTGTGGCACATCATCGACAGCATTCAGGCGGCTAGACAATGAGGTCGGCACCGAGACTCAGTGGCGTACGTCAGGTGCCACGGAGAGGCCGCGTACAGGCGTTCAACTATCCCACCCGCTGGAAACGCCTCAGGCAATTGGTGAGAGCAGAGGAGCCACAGTGCCGCCTCTGTGGCAGGCCATCAACCGAGGTGCATCACATCAAGCCAATCGCCGATGGCGGCGAGCCGTACGACATGGCGAACCTGATGCCGATCTGCCGGACGTGCCATGACGATCAACACGGTGGCCCTGGTCGAGCACGACACAAGTAATGCAACAGTTGAGGTATCCCCCCCAGTGGCATCGCCAACGGCGTTTCTGGACCAT
>Ga0098061_1001228_pt1 | contig 12430 bp, 14 predicted proteins | sample 22_taG_FD_92579 | JGI IMG/M metagenome (GOLD analysis project Ga0098061, IMG submission 92579) | Marine viral communities from the Subarctic Pacific Ocean - 22_ETSP_OMZ_AT15343 metaG | ecosystem: Environmental > Aquatic > Marine > Oceanic | place: Subarctic Pacific Ocean | collected 2015-01-20 | reverse complement strand
CTCTAGCCCAATTTATGAACCCATCTTTGTCCATAGGGACTTTTTCCCCTTCAACTGTCTTAGTCAATTTTTCTACAAATATGTCTAATCTACCGACATCTATCTTTCTGTCTATAGGTGTTAATATATCATAGAAAATATCAGATATAGATGAAGGCTTTTGCGTAGTAAGAGTCTCATCAAGATGCTTTTCTAATTCATTTAAATTTATGTGAGTGTGAAAACCTTCCCACGCATCATCTAAATCATCATATATTCTCGTTTTGAATAAACCTTCTAAAGAATATCTACCATCCTTTCTCTTAATGAATTTGAATGCAGGAACTACTTTCTTAAAATTTGCTTCCCTTCTTGGTTCTCCAACTTCCCATTTGAAATTTTTTCTCTTTTCCTCTGTTAAGAATTCGCCAAATCCTTCTTCTTTGAATATCTCATTCAAATACTTTGACATATCAAATGTAATGTTTTGACCTGTGACTTTAGTATAATCTGCTATACTATTATCAAGAATAGATTTCTCTTCATCAAATGCAGCAATCAATGGCCCTTCATATGCAGTGCCTTCTTGAAATCCCTTTCCCTTCTCTACTCTTGCACCCATTAATTTCTTCAATTTTGTCTTACTATCAATATTGCCTAAAGTAAAATTCATTTCTTTCATATGATTAGTCATTCCTCCAGAAAATAGATTTCCTTCTAAATATCCGGCTTGTTTTAGATGTTTTATAATCAAAGGTATTGGTGTATTTGTTATTTGCTTTAGAAAACTACGTTGATATTTCTTAAATGCATCTTCATCAAAACTCATATATTTTCTTTCTGAATGTGTTTCTTCAAATTCTTCATTAGTCATATTCATCAAAGAAGCCAATCTTCCTTTTACTTTAGATAACTTTCCCTTAGACCCTGATTTTAGGTCTGATAATTCCATCCAAGAAAAAGGATATGCTAACATTCCCTTGAATAATTTATTATCCATTAACTGGTCAAATTCCTTCTTTAAATCAGCATCTCGTAGAACGAGATTATACTCATCTATTTTTGAAGGTATGACTATTTCCATTCATCCTACCAACCTTAAGCAAGCCACTTGGCCCAAGCGATTCCCTTACTAACAGCATTCGCCAGCCCAAGACCACTTGCAGGTGGTGTGTAAGACATTTGACCCGTAGCAGGGTCTATCCAATATGCATTATTCATATTATCATATCCAGCAGGAGGCACTGGATAACCTGAAGCATTATTCATTGCCATCTGTTGTTGCATCATGGTATTATTCATTCCAACAGATGCATTACCTCCTTGAATCATTGAAGGGTCCATTCCTTGTGTATTCATACCCATTTGCATTTGTTGTGCAGGGTCTGCTTGAGGCATGGCAAATCCTTGAGATTCTAGATATTGTGCTTTTGCCATTCTTCGTTGCATGATAACTTCACTGTTTATTGCAGAACCAAGTAATACTTGCAAATCCAATTGGATATTTTCTGCAGTAATAGTTTCATATTCTCTCATCGAATCAGGATGAACATTTAGATTACCACTTGTATCTGATGTGAATTGCAATTTTGGTAGCATTTGCCCAAGAACTCTTTCTATCACATCTTCCAGTAATTTTTCCATTGCTCCTAAGAAAGCCTCACCATGATATTGAAAGAAATCTTCAACATGATTCTCTTGTAAAGTCAGTAAATTATTCAATGTTTTGAATTGAGCCTGTTGATTTGATGCCATCGTATTCATCAAAGTTCCATTGCTAGTTCCAAACATCCCCATTACTGCTCACTCTCCGTTGGAACTACCTTAGTGCCTTCAGTCAATAATACTTTCACTCTTTCATTGATTGAATCAGTCTCAATGACCAATCTAAATAACTCTTCTTCTGCACTTTCTTCAGTCATAGATGGTGGTCTAATTGTCCAGCCCAATCCAGCCAAAGATTGAATGTCTGTTTGTTTCAAACTAGTCAACGGTCCAGTAACTGCTGCTAATGGATTCAAAGACTTGGCTTTAGGAACATAAGCACTAAAACTCAAACCATGTTCTTCAGCAAGAATTTGTTGTTCAAGCATTTCATATTGCCTATGTAGTCCTGCGTGTTTATCGCAATAAGTTCCTCTCATGGGATATCCTTTGCGAACTTTATGTAGGGGGAGAGGAGGTCTTAGGTTATCACTTGCATCCCATATTTTATGAGTTCCACAAACTACACATCTCTCTTTGATGTTATACTTGAACTTATATGGAATTTTTAAGAATGTTTTCTTTTCAGGCCACATCACTTTGATTATTTCCTGCAATTGCTTCTTTGGTTTTATGTTCTTATATTCATACAACGTGATTGCACCTGCTGCTCTAGCAGCAGCAAGCCTATCCAAAAATACTCCAGATGCTACATTAGTAGACGTAGCACCAATCAAACTCGGTGGTTGAAATTGCATTGCCATTGTTATTCCTCCTTAGTAATCCTTTATCATTGTTAGGATTCCTCTGTAAACCATTTCTGAATCAGATTTTGCACTCACTATGTATTTGTGACAAGGTATTCCTTTATCATTTAACTTTTGCATACCTACTCTAAATGCTTCAAAAATTGGATGTTTTTCTATTGGGCCATCATGCTCATATCTGTCTTTCCACAAATCATATTTATTTGCCCAAAGTGAAACAGCAATTGGATAGTCATGGTCACGCTTACGTTTTTTCTTACCATTGATATGCCAATGTGATTCACATATAGAATCTACTAAAAAAGTCCAACATAATTGCTGTTCTATGTCATAGTGTTTATTCATATGTCTATCATCTAACATAAAAATAATATATTTGACATGTCTATTTTTCATATCTGTAAGCCATTCATTCCAATAAACTGTCTGACCCCCAATATCAGCCGTTTTTACAGTATGAGCATCACCATCTAATTTGATGAATTTTCTACTTGCTCTCTGTAAACCCTCAGTTCTATGTTTAATATCTGGAACTTCGCCTCTTGTTCTTAGTTGATGATGTAGTGTTGTTTTCCCTGCTCTGCTCGCACCATATACCCCAAACGATATTGAATGCAATCGTTGGTATATTTTGTTCAATCCCTCAACTATGAGAATAGCGAATCCTGCCATTACCGACATATTCTATCACCATAGATGACTCAAAAAACCCGTTATTCCCTCCCACGCACTTGCGTATAAATTGACCCCGAAAGATGGAAGAATATGTCCTAAACCAAAACTAAACACACAGGCTATAGCACTCCAAAGATAAAATCTAGCCCTAAGAAACCAAATGTCTGCGGAGTGTGCTCGTTGTAAATCATAGGCTAACGTAGATTCATCGAAACCCATTAGGATTTCGCCAACCACCTTAATCCCTCACTCATTGCTCTACTGTTAAGAAAGTCGGACTAACGCCGCCTTCCTCTTTGGCTTTGAGTGTGGGCAAGTTTGAATCACCATAAACATTTGATGGTGAAACAACTGTTTGATTCCACTGCTGTTGGAAACTCCTAAATGATTCTCGCACTCTCTTGCGATTATCCTCTTCCCTTGCTCTCCTTGACCAGTAGGCGTCAATCCTCCTTTGCAATAGGAACTCTTCAATGTAGTCATTCAACATCATATCAAACAATGCTTTCAAAATCATAATACCACCAATGGTACTAATTCCAAAAAGAACACCATGTTCAAGTGCTCCATATGGGAATGTATACCCATATAAGGAATAAAAGTAAATATTTATTCCACTAACTGCTCCTACGAACAATATTGTCATTACTAATCTTGTGTCTGTGTCTATACTTGGCATTTTATTTCCTCACGCATATTCTATTGAATAAGCCCCAGTTCCAGTAACATCAACGTATAATCCATTTTCACACATACGTCCATGCATGTCATATTCCAACGACTGACCTCTTGTAGCACCAGTCGAATGTATTTGTAAACGAGTCACTTCTATTTCTCCACCTGACCCTAAACCAGTTCCATCACCACTATCGTATACTTTGACAGTAAATGTTCCATCAGTCACTGTAGAAGCATGTATGGAAATAAGTTTACACCTACCAACAAAAATAATAGCATCACCAGTTTTGACACCACTACTAAAACAAGTATCACTAGACATCTATCTTCACCTATAAGTCCACGGCCTTTATCTTTTTCTTATTATTGACTGAACATTTACGACTACAGAACTTTTGCTGCTTTCCTGTTAATTCTTCATTACACTCAATACAAACTAAAAGAGGCTTTAATTCAGGTTTTTCTTCTTCAACCTTTTTGACGGTTGGTTTCTTCACTGCAGCCCTTTTCTTTGGTGCAGCCTTTTTTACTACATCAATGGCTTTCTTCTGTCGGCTTCTAGGAAATAAATCATGCATTATTCCTTTTAAATCAGGAGGTCTATTCAATCCTTTTGCTAATGTTTTTAATTGTCTTTGAGATAATTTAGAAATTCTATTCTTATCATCAGCCGTAAACTCAACATGTAGTCCTGAATCTCCAAGCATATTTATGGCTACTAATGTAGGAACCTTAATCTTACTTTGACTCAATTCGTATACCTTTCCAGCCCTTCTAACCAATAATGGGCCATTTACGGGTTTTCGCTTTGTTCTAACCAATGCCAATACATCACCAACTGATGGGGGTAGCAACCCCTGTCCTGAGAATATCAGGACAGAGGCTACTACTTTATGTTTTACTCAAATTATCCCGTAGACTCTGACACGAACCATGCCGATGTCATCTGTTACAGATGCGGCGGCATTTGTTCCATCAAAGTCTGTTGCAACTATTTGAAAGGTCGAACTGCTCGCTAAGTCACCAGATGTATCTAGTTCAACCGTTGCGAGGAATCCAGAGGCTCCAACACCCTTCTCTTGTCCAGTAATTATTACTGCATTGACGGCAGACAGTCCTAGTGAACTAGCACTGATTACCTCTCCGTTAGCAGTGTAAGATGTGATGTTAATCTTCGCATCAATATAATACTCATCACCCGATACATGAGGAGCAGTGTAGCCCTTATGGTCAGCAAGAATGGTAACTGCGTGTGTCACTCAATCACCCGCCTATGCACTCTTTAGGTTTGTTAGTTTTCCTTGTCCCTTGAAGAACGAACAACCAGTCTCACCCATCGTGCGGTACATTCCTTGATTGCCAAGTTTCCCAACACCGAAGGGGTTTCCACTAGTGATACCATCCTCAAAGTATTGGGTGGGCTTCATCACAGATAGCCACAGATGGTCTGTGTCTAACATGAGAATATCACTCAGGGTGTTTGTCGTATTAGCACCAGTAGAACTCATATCCTTTGAAGGGATGATTGGGATGTCATAGTAAGTAGCAACCCTAAAGCCGACTTCCGAACCCTTGACTCCACGAACTCCATTGTGAGTTGGCACAATTTCCTTCCTATCCATGAACCTCTCTTGGCTCTGTAGTAAGTCAGACAAATGCTGAATCGTATCATACCCAGTCAAGATGACCTTCGGGTTTCCACCATTCTGACGAACCCTACGAATCAAATCATTCAGTAGAGTTAGGGTTAGAACCCTAGCATCACCTGAAGCATATCCTGCTCCAAAGTCAACCTCTGCATCTAAGAACGAAGCAGTTCCAGTGTAATCGTTGCCGGAAACAGAAACAGCCCTCGTTGTTCCGAATATCTTCACCACATCATTAACTACTGCTGAATTGTCTCCATTGTCTGCACCAGTGTCCAATAAGTTAGCATCAGCCATTGCTGCTATTTCAGCCGCAGATGAACATATCTTCAGTAGAGAAGTGTAGTTCCTCTCGATATTTGTAGCCGTACCATCATCGTATCGCTCGTAAGGCATCAGAAGCATCATGCTCTGAACTTCAGCGTGATGCTTACCCATGTCTTCTCTAACGATTGCTCGGATGTCTCCAACACCGTCATCAATTGCGGCCATCTCCATTCCGAGTTCAGAGAACTCAAACATGTGAGCAATAGTCTTCGGACTAACATACAGTTTCGTGTATTCGGGAGATAGAGGAGTAAACGGTGCTGTTCCCAACACTGCATTCTCTTCTACGCCACCAATTTGGTCAGCCCTCGGTGCAGACAAGTCTGCAGTATTGGCTGCAACAGCCGTAGTTCCAATCCCAAAGGCAGAACCACTTCCACCAACGGGTCGGCTCTTTAGGACTCGCCATCCACTCGATGTGTATGGCCTCTTAGCCAGCATAGACAATGCATTAACTTCTTGGTTAAGCATTGACCATACTTTTTGTCCGTAAAGTACGTTGTATAGGTCGCTTAGCCCATCAGCCGCAGTAAATCCTTGTGCGCCATCGTGGGGTGTTCCGAACCCTCCAACTACTCCACTGCTCTTAAGCAGTGCATTCCCTGTTCCTCCAGCGAGGCCATATGTTGCGGCCTCTAAATCTTTCATTGTTCTAATATATCCTGTCATATTCCATCAACTCCTTCACTTATCGTATTTCCTCACAACATTGTGAATATCACTCCAAGACATATCGGCTGCTTCCTCAATAGAAGTGGGGATGCCATCAGGGATGTCCATTGGGACTTCCTTTGCCTTCCTAATCTCTTCGCTTTCTGCCGAAAGTGACTTGCGTAGTTCTGCGAACTCTTCCTTGAGAGCAGCCACATCGTTGCGAGCATCATACTCTGCCCTCTCAGCATCCGACTTCTTCACGGCTATTTCATTCTCCAACCTCGTACTGAACTCCTTGTCCAAATGGTCGTAAGCCAGTTTTTCCAACTTCTCTGCCTTGAATGCTTCATATGCCTTCTCGACATTTTCCACACTCAAATTAAGAGTTGAGAAATCTGTATTCTCAAGACCCTTTGACACCTTAAGAGGCGTGGGTGTAGCAGTGGGATTTCCCCCACTAACAACTTCCTCACCGGCTTCGCCATGCTGCCTTGTCGTATCTTCGTCAAGAGCCTTCTCTGCCAGTTCAAGGTCATCATCTTCACCCAAATCTTCACCCAAATCTTCACCAAGGTCAGGTTCAGTATCCATATACTCGTCACCTTTCTCCATTTCATCTTCTTCTTCTTCCTTGTTAAGAGAATTAACTTGCTTCATCAAGTCATTCAACTCTTCAAGGGCTTTTTCCAGTTTTGCACTCATTTCTTTTTCTTCCTCCATTTTTAAAATGTCGAATCTCGCTTCCGGGTTTATTCCTTTTTCACAAATAGTAACTTCATGTAATTCCAGTTTTTCTATCTCGTTGTATTCCCCGAATTCTTTGTTTTTCTTTTGTTTCTTAGATATTGCTTGTCCACCAATACTAAAGGAGCGTAGGGTTCCTTTTCTAATACCTCTTGAGATTTCTTTTGCTTTTTCTATGTCATCTCTAAGTTTTATGACTACATAGAATCCAACGTCATCTACACTAGTTTTGTGTAAGACACCGTTTTTATCTCGGTATTTTTCTATTACCTCCCCTACTTGAACATTTGAATGGTTTGACATTACATTTCTGTATTTTTCTTTTGTCATATATTTGATAACAGCGTCTTCTAATGCTTCTAATGTAATTAAATCATTTTGTTTGTCTACTATTTCTATTGAAGCATATCCACCAATTATTAAATTATCCGATTTTAATATGTTAAATTCAGAATTAGTTTCTGCTTTCAACAATACTCCTGTTACACTTGACACTTGTTTCACCCTCGTTTTTTACTATTTAAGTTAATCGCTCTTTTTTGTAGGAAATGGTAAATCAACGTATTTATCGTCTGTTATTTTCCAAACTCCTTCATCTTCTTTCTCTTCTAGCATTTCTTGTTTCCTACCAGTCCATGCTATCCATGTTTTTTGCTCGTCTAATGGAACAACTCTAAGATGCATTCTCGTTTGAAACTTATCTCCATCTAGTCTATATTCGTGATATCCATCCTTTTGAACTCCTAATTCTATAGAACCCCCATCCAATAATTTATGCTCATCAACTTGTGTGGAAATTATAGCAGGGAATTTACCTGACTTTCCAAACAAATTGTATACATCCTCAGTATCTTCTATGTCTATAGTCCATACCATTTTTTCATCTTCTGCTAAAATAACGAAATCTAAATTCCCATCTTCTCTTTGAAAGATTTTGAAATCTCCTTCTCTTGGTGTCTCAGAATTTTTTTTTACTTCTTCAATGTCCTTTTCTAAAATATCATCAGAGGATTGAAACTTGTTTGGATGAATGTATTGAATGTCTCCTTGTTTCTTCATCCAAGACATCAACCTCTCAGGCTTAAGGTCAAACAACTCTTCATAAACTTCCTTGTAATGTTCTTCAACAAAATTAACTATCTTATCAAATGGCTTCGGTTCTTCACCATATTCTATTATGTCATTCCTGATTCCTAATCTCAAATCAGAACGCTTAGTCTTCAACAATTTTGTAAGTTGTTCTTTCCATTCATCTATACTGTAAAGAGCATTCTTCTGCATTAATGTATCACCATCAAAACCATAGATGGTGAAACCATCCAATTCTCCTTTTAGAATAACTTGAGCAGTTCCATGTATTCCATCAGTGATGTATATGCCCTTCTTCACTTTCTTCTTTTCATCTGCTCCTGCTATACCACTCATTACTTTGAATTGAGAAGAAATAGGAGCACCGACTACATATTCCATAGCACTGCTAAGAGATTTCTTAGTCTTAGTAGAAAGTTGTTCCAGTGTTGATATCTTGTCAGATTCAGTCACTTCAGGAATCTCTATGACTTTAGCAGAATACAGACTGAAACCTTTTTTTGTCTTTTTTACTTCATCTACCTTGACACGAATGATATCTCCTATCTTCACAGATTCCTTAGTGTTCAGAGCCTTGCCGACAGGGACATATGATTTGTTATCCAATTCTATGACTTTGTAATTTCTTGCAGTTTCTGCATCTACTGGGCCAATACCCATAGAGTAGGAATGCAATCCGCTATTGGTTTTCTTTTTGTTAAGAACAACCACATCCAAGTCAACGAACTTCTTCCACTTTACCCATTTTGGATTCTTTTGCTTTCCTATCAGATATGTGGATTCAAGGTCTTTTATCACAACTCCCTCAGATGTTGGTAAAGACATTATCTCCTTAGCATAATTTTCCACTTCCTTCAAGGAATCTCCCATGCGCGTATCCTTCTTAGAGGGGAATGCCAAATTTTCTGTAGAGTTCTGACTGTATTGATAGAACAATATATTGATTCTCTCTCGTAGTGGCTCATCTGCAATTGTTTTTCCCTCATGCTTCATTATATCAAAAACATGAGCAGAGAGTCTTCCCTTCGTTTCCTTCTTGAAGACATGAGCAACAGCATCTGCTCTATGCAAAGGCTCATCATCTAAGAATAAAGTCAACTCTCCATCTAAGATGCAATCTCCAAAATTCTTCTTCTTCATCTCCTTCACTTGTTTTGGACACTTATCAGTGATGTCCTTTTTATTGTAAGAGTAGATTTTGATATCATCATCTAATTTATGTATTTGAATCCTCATCCCATCATACTTCTCTTGAACTAGCCATTCACCACTAAAGCCCTTCAATTCCAATAAGTCCTTCGCTTCAAACACACGATACATTGGTTTGTTTGGAATAATAAAATCAACTAATTCTTTCTCTTCCTCACTCTTCTCTGCTTTGACCACATCTAATTCTACCAGAGAATCCCATTTATCTTCACTATATGCGTCAGTATACATCTCTTGCAATTTAGAGTATGCTCCCTTGAACTTTGATTTTATCCTACGAGTATCCTTATTCTCATCACCATAATGCTCTATGATGAAAAGAGGTATATCTTTAATTTCTAAATCCAAACCCATAGTTCCTTGAGTTATCTCATCAGGCTTCATATCCTGCTGTTCCCAAATTTTCTCAGGGAGAGGATTAGCATGAGAACGCATAGCATAGTGTATGAACGCTATGAAAACTTCTTCTTTCTCCAAGAAGATATCAATGACATCATCCCCAAATAATTTTGAGAATGGGTCATCAATTTTATCTGATTTAAATCTCATCTCTTTGATTTGAGAGTATAAATTTTCAGCAGAATCTGAGTTCGGGTCATATACATCATCATCAAAGAGTTCTTTCTCTTGAACATATTTCTTCAATTCCCTAGCAAAATTACTAATCTGGTCAAAATCTTCCCTAAGTCTTTTGATGATGTTTTTCCATTTTGACCCATATTCTACTGGGTCTTCCTTCGCAGACAGATAAGCGTATCTAGTTCTCTCAAAGAAATCCAAGACACGCTTAGTTAAGCCGCCTTCAGTTTCTTTCTCAAAGGATAGACCAGAATGTGGCATTCATTTTCCCCACGCTCATTACTAAAATGCTAATATCCTATCGAACAACGGCCTAGATGCTTTGTTGTAGGTTTCTCGATACTCATAATCATTAGGTTTGTATCTCAATGCTATCTCATCTATTTGCTTATGCAACTCACCCAACTGGTTTCCAATATCAGAATGATTCTTAGTAATAGTGTCATGATAATGATATACTATGTGCTTCATTACATCCAATGCTTGTAGAGTCGCTGTTTTTGCAATTGCCTCTGCATTTTCCTCAAGGCTTTCCGAAAAGTGTTTTCGGTCTATCTTTCCAAAATATGCATCGCTTCCAGCATGTCCATATCCCTCTATCTGAAGGTTCTCTACCTTCTCTTCAGCAGGGTTCTTCTTTGGCCTCTTTACTTTGACTTCTTCACCAGTCAAATCATCCTTCATCTCAATAGTTCCCATATGTTCTGCTTCTTGAATAATCTGCTTTGCTTTGTTAATGGCTTCTTGTATTAGTTCTAATTCGGTTGTCATCTTTAATCACCTATGAAATATGAATACTCTATCTGCTAATCTATTCTTCAACTCTATATCCTTGAAGAGAGTATATTCTTTCAATAATGCTGCTTTCAGATTGCTTTTATCCCAAAACCCATCAACCATTCCCCCATCATTAAATGCTAGTGAGTTTGCATACATCCTCATTTTCTTGTATGCGGAGGTGTTAATTGGAATCTTGTAGTATTTGCTTTGTGGGTTTAGTGCCATTGCCTTCTTTAGCCTAGTATCAATGATACTCATCTCGGACTTTAAGTTCCTCTCCAACTCTTCTTTCTTTTGGGTTTGTTCTTGTGTTACTCCTTCTTGTAGTTCAGAATCATAAGCCCTAGTATCGAAAGGAGTTTTTAGAATATCAAACCAACCCATTCTATCCCTCCATAGTCTCTACAATCTTATGAATTTGTGACCAATCCATCTTCGCTATAGTATCTCCAGTTACTGCTGTATTCGTTGTCATAGATGGCGTTGGACTATCCACTACAACATAGCCACTCTTCATCAGTAAATTATCCTTGTTGTAAACCGCTTGTTCTAAATTCTTTACTTTGTCTACTAATTCCTTTAGTAGCATTAACATTTCATTCTCATCGCTCATTCTTCCACACTCTTCTTGTAGTCGCCAATTTTTTCCTTTAGTTCCTCTTTAAGAAACTTCTTCCAATTCAAACTCATCTTATCACCAACCTTCGGCTATTCTTTCTCTCTCTGCACCCCATGCTCTTTCAGCATCGGCTTCCATTCTAGCCTCACCTTCACCAACTGAGTCAAATAAATCAAGATAACCTTTCACTACCTCCATTATATCTTTGTCAAGTTCTACAATCATTTTGTGAATATTACTAGACATTTCATCAAGTTCTGTATTGAAATCCGAAACCTCATAAGTGCTCTTCAATCTCTCTTCCATATCATTCAATTCAGCACGACTCAGTTCTTTACCACGATACAAAGTCTCTTGTAAATCTTCGATTGATTTCAATACATCTTTTTTCAATTTATCAAAATAATCGCTAGGTTTACTATTTCCCCCTTGATTATAAATCATATCTATAGGAGAATTCAATTTGTTTACATCAAATCTTTCTTTTTCTCGCGGTGCTTTTATTATATCTTGCCAACTCATTCTATCTCACCTATCTAACTACCTTGGTGTTAATGTTCTTCCTTCAGCCATTCTAGTATTTCTTCTAGTAATTCCCTATCGTCTTCTGTAGCCTCTTGCTTGGCCCCATCATAGTAGAAACCTTCTGTTCCTGTGTAACTCGCTAGTCTTATTTTTTGGTTGTAGTTATTATAATAAATATCAAATTCTTCATAGAGTGTTGCATCTTCCCCTTCTATGTGTTTCGGTAATATTGCAACAGATGATGTGGACTCATGAATAGTTAACTTACTATCAAACCACGGTATACCCCGCATACTTTGAAGTTGATTCTCTTCTCTTCGGTCTAGAATATATCCTTCTTTGTCATCAATCCACTCTCCAACACCGGGATTCCCACCCACATTTTCAAATAAATCTTCTACGCCTTTCCAAACTTGATTGACAAGTTCACCAAAAGGCATTTCATTCTTTAGTAT
>Ga0098061_1001223_pt1 | contig 12444 bp, 11 predicted proteins | sample 22_taG_FD_92579 | JGI IMG/M metagenome (GOLD analysis project Ga0098061, IMG submission 92579) | Marine viral communities from the Subarctic Pacific Ocean - 22_ETSP_OMZ_AT15343 metaG | ecosystem: Environmental > Aquatic > Marine > Oceanic | place: Subarctic Pacific Ocean | collected 2015-01-20 | reverse complement strand
TAAGATAAGTCGTGCCTGATCGGGGGCTGCCATATACAAGGACTTTCATTAGAATTTTAACTCAATATCCGTAATCTTACCGTCTGATATATTAATCCAATCAAGAGATACATCACGATAATATTCTGATATCATATCTTCCACTTGGTTATAATTATCCATTATAGCTTTTTTGTCTGGCGTTTTTTCATGGATTATTTTAACCGTATCTTGATTCGTCGGTCCTATATGGTCTAATCCCAGTAGTGTTATGTCGGTATCATTGAACTGCAAGTCTTCATAATATATCATAGTGTTGATTTTTAGGTTATGTCTATTTCTGGCAAATTCATAAAGGCTATGGTGTAATGTCACGTTACAGAATCTAATGACTGTAGATGGTAGAACACTAATTTTATTATGCTGATATGGTGGGGTCCACGATTCGGTAGTGCGGGCTATAATTCTACTCAGTGTAGATTGAATTAAATCTTTTCTAGTTAATCCAATTATATGTGTAGGTATCTGACAGAATCGGTCTATATATGATTCGTAATTGACCAATAATTTAGGATTAACCAATGGATCAGGGTGTGTTTTCCATATAATAGAACGTGTATGTGCTTCCATTGCCGTGATACTAGACTCTAGACTAGAATGAATATCAACGTTTTCTTTAAATAATTTTCTTGGACGAATAGGGCATGTAAAGTAATCAACGTCTAAGTTATTATATATAGTGTTATGCAAGTAATTACTGCCCGTTCTACCCGTGGCATAGATCATTATTTTTTCAGACATTTAATACCTATCATTTATTTTCTTTACCAATGGTATTGATAGTATTAAATTTGCCATTACATTGGCCACATGACTCGGCGCATATGGCACTAGGTTTAGTATCAAGGCTATTCATTAAATCAGTAGTATAATACGGGTGGTTCATTATATCTTCTACAGAGTGATGTTGGAGGTTATTCCACTGATCTTGGTATGGTTGTGTGATATGCTGGTGCATTGCAATGACGTTAGAATCTGGATGACACTTACTAGCACCCATCCAGCAGCATGGATATACATCTCCGTCCCAGTCTATATGTATGCTTTGTTCATTTTGTGTGTAACATTCGATAGAATCATATTGTTTTTTATTGGCTAATAATTTATCCCATGATTGTTTACCGTCTAATGATTGAATATCTGGATGTTTATATGTAGTATTTTTAAATGATTTAAAGTCGTGCCAATCTTTTTGGTGTTTAACATATTTATTAAAGAAGCGATTGGAGCGGATATCATTGGCATTATTTCGGGTTACTATGAACTTATGGAATCCCATTTCTTTACTGAGCAATCGGGCAGTATCGATTTGGTGTCTATTCCATGGGAATTCTATGAACTTCCATATCATACGTGCGTGTGTGGTGCGTAACGCTGCTACATTGGTCATGATCTTGTGCCAGTTTGCGAATCGTCTATAGATATGATTAGTATCTGATAGACCGTCGAGGCTACATTGTATTGTTAAGTTTTTGGTAGGAAGGTTGCCCAATCGTATCCAGTAGTCAACAGTATTAATACTCATATGGCTGACGACATTAAAGCGAATATTTTTATTGACATCGATGGCATATTGGATTAATTCAGGTAGATTATTAGTTGCGGCTGCGTCACCATAATTGCCACAGAATGTTATATTAATTAATTGTGGACCTAATTCATCGATCACCTTTTTCCAAACATCAAATGATATTGATTTAGGTTTATCTAAGTGGAGATTACGACCGTCTATTCTATCTTGGCGGGCGCAACCAGGGCATGCTACATTACAAATATTATTAATATCCATATTGAGGCTTGTTATTTCTGTTTTATTTAAGTATTTCATAGTGTACCTATACGAGTGTATTAATGATATTTATCAATGATAAATATTTATTAGTGATAAATATTTATTAGGAGTATGATATGAAAATAGCAGTATTGTTGCGTGGCAAGGCACATAATGGAACACATGGTGCCAAGTTATTTAAACGATTGATAACTGATCGTTATCCCCAGTATGAATTCAAATTTTTTATGCACACATGGACTTCAAGCATTGACTTTGAAAGTCCATATCCTAGAGCATTAAGTATACAAGATATGCCCCGTCAAGACTTGGATTCTGTTATTGGTGAATGGAATCCAGTAGCACACGAAGTAGAATCGGATGCGCTCTTATTAGAAACTGTGATTGATGTATTGTGGCATAATGCACAGGATATACATTTTGTGAACTACTGGCATGATGTTATCTCAAAGCATGCAAGAACAAAGCCCATCTATGATTATTTTATTGCTCCAAAGGAATTAAAGAATAAAATATTAAAAGGTGGCAGTAAAGAGACTATCTTTGCTGGTGCAGATAATAACAATTATCAAACATTGCGGGCGGCTATATTGATTCACTACTTGGTAGCACAGTTATATAGTGCATCTCGTGTTGCTAATATATATAAAGAATATGCTAAGTCGAGTGATTGGAATGCTGATTTAATATGGTGCACAAGACCGGATACGATCACTTGGTTACGTCATCCTAATTCAATTAATAGGTTATACGCCCAACTATCTACATTGTTTGATGAACAAACTATAAGTTATAACAATCATATTCTATGTAATGAACAACGAATATACAAAGGAACACCCTGGGTTCAAGATTATAACTTTTTCTTATTGCCACAAACTATTAACAGTATGTTCACGAATAGTCCATCTAAGTCTATATTTGATTTACTGACCGCCTATAAGTATGAGTGTTTGGGTATACCGTCTGCAACAAACTCTATATCACATTTATTATGGTCACTATATGGTCGTGATTGTACATTTGTAACGGCTAATGAAAAGATAGTGCCAAAGATTTTGAGACCATTTAATCCAAGTTATTTAGATATATCAGACGATAAAGAATGTTTCGATACTTACACTAAGTATATAATAAATACACCAAGGCATACCGAGGAGCCTATTCCAACTCCAAGAGAATTACTAGTAGATACGTTTAATTATTTACGTGGCGGAAGTAAATGACTAAGGTAGCCATTCTATTACGTGGCCAGGGTTCAAGGGGAGAATTAGGTGCCATTGCATTTGAGCATATGGTTAAAAAGTTTTTTCCTAATGTTGAATTCAAGATATTCATTGCTACTTGGTCATCATTGTCATGGATAACAGAATTGACAGATGTTATTCCAACACAGACCACTCACCAAGCATTTAACTTTAACATAATGACAGATGAATATATATACGATTCTTATATAAAACATTGGTCACCTGAGTCGTATAGTATTGGTAAATTATCTTCCTTATTGAATATATCTGAGACTATATATAATAAGAATTTGGAGACATTGGATTTCAATACACACTATAATAATTATAGAAAGGTTGTTGGTGATAATGTATTAACCCCACTGTGCCCATTGAGTCCAACTGGCACTGCATTAAGAAACACTAGACATATAGATGATATTCATCCAGCGGCTGTAAAAAAAGTATGTATATTAGCGCATAATATTGGCCAAGTATATGCTGCTGGTAAAGCATTTGGATTATTAGAAGAATATAGCAATAAGACTGGTTGGACTCCCGACATTGTAATCAATGGTAGGCCTGATCTAATACGATTGTACGATGATGCGTTCTTTGATAAGTGTATGGATTTATTTAAAAAGCGTGAGGTGATATTAACTCAGCGAGTGTTGAGTATGATTGGTCTATCATGGATTCATGATTTTCAATATGTTACGTCATATGATGTGGCTAAACGGTTTGTTACAAATGATATAGATGCGCAGTTAGTGAATAGTCTACACACAAATAGGCATAAATTGTTTAGTGTAATGGATGGTATAGTAGGTATGCCTCATGCATTATGGGGACAAATTCAACTTGATCAAGAGATACGGATTGATCAAGTATCTACTTATGATATACGGATGATAGCAAGTCCTCTGAGAATACCGCACGATTCATTTATGGATATAATGAATACCTATAATAAGAATACCCGTGCTGAATTTAATAGAGTGCTTGATAAAGTATTTTTCCCAGTCAAAAACGTATCCCAAAAACATGTGACTGATCAAGAAGTATGGGATACTATGTGCAAGTTGAGGGATAATTAGAGTATTATTTCTTTAGCATAAAAGCCATCAAGAATGATTCTATCATCATTTAATGTTTTAGCATAATCTAATGCGATCTGCTGCAATTCATCATAATTTTCTATAATCTCTTTCTTCTTAGGTGCGCGTGGGTCTACTTGTATAGGAGAGATACTTTCCAGTGGAACACTACATATATCTAAACTAGCAAAGTCAGTTCGAGGATCATATACAAAATCTTCATAGATAACAGTTTCATCAAACTTAAAGTTGAAGTCATTGTATACAATTCTTCTTAAATGTGTTTGATATACAACTACACAGTTATTTAAGAATGTAGTTGGATCTAATGTAACTTTGTCCTGTGTGTATGGTGAATGCCATGTACCTGTCTGGAATGCTAGTGTTAATGATAATGCTGCTTGAAACAAGTCACGTCTAATCAAGCGTATAGTATACCATTCTAACTCTTTTAGTTTGTTTAGTGATTCTATATAGTCACAACCACGAAAGAATCTATGATGGAAGTGTGATATATGAGCCTTGACTAACACATCATTTCGAGTTGAACATTCTTCATATAAAGTATCATATACTACTTCAAGTAACTTAGGGTGCATTGGCAGATTTGCCAAGTTCCATGGTTCATTATATAATTCATACCCCGTATATTGAGCTACAATCTGACTAAGATAAGTGCTACCTGTGCGTGGATTCGCCACTATTAGTATGTTTTTCATTTATTTTAACTCCGTATGGTGTGTACAAGTAGCTTACTTAAATCCATATCAACTATTTCAAAATCCTTTATAGTAACGCCAGCAATATCTATTGTTTTAGAGTATTCCATTGCAATCTCGTATATTTCGTCATAGTTAGTCACAACACTTGCTTTATTGGGCGACTTCTGTATTCGTGAATCTATTCTCACTAATTTTTCTGATGATACGTTAACAAAATCCAGTGATGCAAAGTCTAGTCTGGGATTACAAGATAAATCCTCATAGAATAATACCTCGTCAAATTTTATATTATAGGGATTATTTACAAAATTCTTCACATGCTTAAATAACATTATATCACAATACTCCAAGAATTCCTCTTTCGTGATAGTTAAATTAGTATAATCATATGGTTGAATCCAACGCTTAGTCTTTCTACCTATCGTACCACTTAAACACGACTCGAATAACTTTCTTCTAGTTAACCCTATAGTGTAATCAGCAATGCCTATTAGTTCGTCCTTATATTCATCTAATCCATCCATTATTGGATTCATGAACACCGCAGGATGTGCCTTCCATATAACCTTATTCATTCCGTGCATTGTATTTAATGTCTTTCTACAATGTGCTTGTCTTTTCTCGAATGATATCTCAGAAAACATATGGGGCACTAATGGATCTCTTATCCACATTGAACGCATATAATCTATCATTACATTGTGTAAATAGTTGCTACCACTGCGCGGGGTTGCTAACAACTGTATCTTCTTTATTTTATTCATTTAAGTTCTCCAATCTATGTGAGTGATTTTCATATCTTTATTTATATGTACATTGTTTACCTCTAATGATATATCCTTTACAGCCAATCGTAACTCAACTATATTCTCTACTATATCTTTCTTTTCAGGCGCCTTATACAATGTCTCTATTTCTCCATATGACTCAACATCAACGGGACATATATCCAATAACCTTATATCATCCAACGGAATAGATTCTATATCTTCATAATACAATACCTCATCATAATCTATCATACTATGATTGACCATTGTATCTATTGCTTCCAATGTAATCTTAAACTGTCTAACAAACGATTCTACATCTATTTCCATCCTATCATAATCATAAGGGGGTAACCATATACCTGTATCTAAACTAATACTCCATGATAATGCCGTAGCAAATATATCTCTCCTTATTAACCCTATAGTATAAAAATCGTGCATATAGAACTTCTTAAATATATCATTATACTGTATAACTTCACGATAACTTGTCTGCTGCGGATGTACCTTTACTAGATACCTTTCCTCTAATAGCATTCCATCTACTATATCATCCAACTTGTCATACGACATATCCTTGGCATGTATGATGTCTCCTGGCTCAAAAGGACTTTTCAATACCTCCCTATCCAAATAATGTGACAATATCCTAGATACATAGTTACTACCTGTACGAGGATTCGCTACCAATAATATTGACTTATCCAATAATTTGTCCATATAATATCTCTGCCACTAACCTATTACCTAACCTGTTCCAATGTATACCGGATAATATATCCACAGCGTTCGCCTTCGCATAATCATTCATATGCTTGTGTAACCCTTCCTCCCTGAATAATACATCCGTATCCAACCAATACTTATAGTATGTATGATCTACTACCTTTGATTCAATCTCCACTATACCTGCACCTATCAAATATCCTGTATGTTCTGCACCATACTTCGCATTGGGTATTGTTTGATCACTAATAAAATCAACAGCAGGCACAGTCTCCTCAGCAACGTTTATATTAATCACCCGTTTCCCTAACGCTTGTGCCGTCATGTTCACCATGTAAAAATTCTTCAAATACCGTAACGTCCAGTATAAATTATCCTCATGTAATAACCAATGTTCCGCCAATAAAGGATATGCTTGTAACACTGTAGGCCGTGCTTTACCTGTCTTCTTTACCACATTTGCATAATGTACCAATGCCTGCATTCTGTCCTTACCATCCAATCTACTATCTATTATATTATCAGGTACCCAGTAGTTACTCCTTTGTGGCCACGTCCATGCAACTATAAATATACCATCTTCCGTATTCAATGCGTGTATTGCATTATCTGATATTTCCTCTACCGTTGCACCTGGCCTTGCGTGTATGCGACAAGTAGATAGATTTAATTTCTTAGACAATAATACTGGCCATAATGCTTCTCGTTGCTCCTCTGTTACCTTGTTACAACGTTCCACGTCCAACTCGGTACCACATGATAAACTACATCCAAATACATGTAACTTGTCTTTATTGGTCATCTATTGCCACCATATTAAAAAAATTTGGAGGAGCGATAATGTTATTCCTATCAACGAGTGCCTCAAATGACATATAATCGAATGACACATCTTCCCGTTCTATCTCTGGCGTTATATTGACAACCGTGTCATGTGAATCGTGTTTAAACTTGTGTTTCAACTTAATAGATATGTTACCATCTTTATCTGACTCTATAGTGGCATTAATATCATACATGATACCAAAGTATGCGCCAAGTTCAGTATGGAACATATCAGAATTAAAGTTAATAGATAGTTTATACTCATTGAATACGTCAGATAATAGCCAGGCAAATGCGACATATTCATTAGCAATACTTGCAGAAAACTTCTCTATGGTAGATTCTCCAGTGAATATATCAACATCAAGATCAACTTGTTCAGTACGAGTTGGTACAATATCTACATTACTTGTTGTTTCAAACGTATAAAAGTCTGTAACATAAGGTCTGTCTTGGGAGTTGAACAGTGTACCGCCCGTGTTATTGGATAACATTCGTAACCATATATCCATTAGTATAACACGAATGACTCTATGTACGCTAGTATTCTTATAGTCTTTAGTCCACCAATTTCCTAAGAATTGATTATCCCATGGCTTTTCATTCCAGTTTAAGTCATAGTTTTTCCAGTTATGTTCTATATCACTACCAGGCGCAAGTCCACAAGTCATGCCAGGGCTAATAGCGAATATCCATTTTCTGCAATTATACAGTAATTGTAAACTATGCGTAAAGTCAAGAGCATTTTCAGTAGGGAATCCTATAACCCAGTTAACGTGATTCTTAATACCTGCTGCGCTGCCCTTTTCTAAATTATCTTCTATTTCCCATACCTTGACTTTCTTCTTCATATCGTCTAGGACTTTCTGACTTCCACTTTCAACGCCATAACTCATAATAGTACAGCCACTGTCTTTGATATCGCTGAATAATTCTTCCGACATACGACCATCGTTGCGCATATAACTATTCCACTGTAGATAAGGAAGATTGGCTTCTTTTAGTGCTTTGACTATATTAGCAAATTCGCGTAAGTTTCCATTAGCAAGACTATCTACTATCCAAAATTTCTTTGCATTATATGTATAATACTGTTGTTTAATTTCATCAACTACATGCTGTGCATCACGGTAACGATATTTCCAGAACCATGTTTCAGCACAGAACGTGCATTGGGCAATACATCCTCTACTTGTTTCTATACTAACGCCATTCTCTGCTGTATATTGGGAGAATGTATAATCACTATAGTCTGGCATAGGGAAGTTATTAAGATCAAGTCTACTTTTAGTAGATCCCAATATAATAGGTCTATCGGAGTGTTCGCGGTTTTTATAATTAGCGATTATTTGTAGGAGTAGTTCTTCTCCCTCGCCCTTTACCATGTAATCAATATATTCATACTTGTAGTCATCGAAGTATTGGATATGTTCTACGAATGATTCAAAGCCATCATTTAATACTTCAGGACCACCTAATAGTATTAACATATCGGGTTTACGTTTCTTTATTTCTTTGATCATATAACACACAGGCACGGTGTTAGTATTATATACAGAAAATCCACATATAGTGGCATCGGAATTGACAATCTTTTCTACGTATTCATCATACAATGGAACTAAATGGTCATGTACTTGTTCTACATAATTTGCATCAAGCCATACATGGAATTTATTACTATCCCAGAAATCATCTACATCATCTTTATTTTTTAAATAATGATATGCATCTATATTGACATCGTAAACATCGACATCATAGTTATGTTTTCTTAATAAGCCAGTCAACTTAGCAGTACCGTATGGAGGGAATATAATACCCCAACATGGCATCATTATCATTGCAATCTTATCGTCGCTAGGTGACACTTTATTTAATTCTGTATAGTATGTGTAACCTCGTATATCTAATTCACTCCAGTATGTATATGTTCTATTATACACATCTGTAGTATCTGTTAGGTCAAAATGACTTTCTGCGTGTCGAATACCTTCATTCAAGAGTGCTTGTTTTATTACTTGATCTCTATCTCCACTCATTATACAACTCCGCTAATCGTTTATCCAAGTCTGTGATAGACACATTTCTAACGTTGTCCAACTCGCGTGTTCTGTTACACCATTGTTTTCGTAGTGCTTCTACATTTTCCAATGGATTATCGTCGCGTAGATATTCTACAACATGATCTAGTCTGCCTTGTTCTTTTTTAATATCTGGTATAGTCTGTGCTATACTTTCTATTTCATCTGCTATATTCATACGTTCTTTGTGAGGTAATAACTTTATGTCTAAATCTTCTGGATGGTGTACAATATTAAATACTAAATTGCCATTTGACTCATTATCTAGCCAATACTTTATAATATTAACAATATCATACGCGTTGTATAACTGGACAGTAGACAATATATTAACATCTATGTTTACTGCTTCTTTGTAATGTTGGTATGCATTATCTAAATCTTGCCATTGGGCGCCGTGTCGGATGTAGTCATTAGTAGGACCAACGCCGCATATACTAAACTGTATAAACACTCTATTGAATTCGGATAACAACTGTGATACTTTGCCCTTAGTTCGGCTACCATTAGTAGTTATGTCTAACTCAAGATGCGTATTGCCTGAATTGACACACCAGTACATGAATTTAATAACACCCTGCATGAACAATGGTTCACCGCCTGCGAATTTAATCAAGTCGAGATAAGGAACAAGTTGTTTCAAGCTTTCGAATGCCACATCATCATCTATCCATTCAATTACATCAAACGCAGAATCATTGACAATTTCTGACAATAATGGATTCTCTTTTAATTCATCTGATATCGCACTACTAATTGCACTAAAGCACATACGACATTTGAAGTTACACATTCTACCTGGTCGAATGTCTATCCAATTTGGATGTTGTGTATCATTGCCATATTGGATATCGACGGTAGTTGGTTTATTGTAATGATTATTGTCGTTTAAAAATCGATAGTTATGAATAGATCGATCGGAGCCGCCACCCTGTTTATCAAGATTATAACATTCTTGACATCTTGTCACAGGCAATCCTTCTATCATTTGGGTACGAACAGATTGATATTCAGAGTCGGTCCATATATCTGTTATATTATTGTCAATAATATTATCGACAGGTGTGCGCCAATCTGCTACACAGCACAGATTAACGTCACCAGTTGTGGACACATAAGTATGTGTGAATGGTAAGATACAAAAATGTTCGTTATCTTTTATTTGTTGTTTTAAATCATTCATCGAAATTTGATTCGTTATAATATTCTATCAATGCATGTATTTCAGGAATTGATTTAGTATAATCTTCGCCTCGTACATCATCTAATTGTGTGGTATAAGTTAAGAATTTATTCCAATCATCAACATTATAAGATTGTCCATCAATGTGATTTAGAACATTATATAAACTACGTTTGATCATACTATAGTTTGTTTTGTCATAATGCGGCCATCTACATTGGACATCATTTAAGAATTTATTATATCGTTTGTGAACATAATGTTTTATACTATTCGGAAGATTCTGTGTATTGAATTCTTCTGGTGCATATAGGTTATGCATAATGATAAACGATTCTATGCGTTTGAAGTTTTGTTCTAATAGCCACCATTGCATATCGAGTACATGTATTACATTCATAATACTCACTGTCGTGGTGAATGTGGCAACAACATTATCTAAACCTTCTTCATTATCTAATCGCGTTAGGTTTTTAAATACTGTATCCCATTTTCCTGGGTATCGGATATATTCAAAATGTTCAAATATACCATCAATACTCATGCCAAGATGGACTTCTTTAAACTGTTTCCATTGTGCGAATATGCTGCTAGGTAACCCAGCCATATTGGTATTGTAATCTAATACTATCTCACTGGCGAGGCCTCGTTCAATAAGTAGATCAAGTAGTTCTCGATGTTTTAAATTAACAGTAGGTTCACCACCAGTAAAATAAAATCGTTTAATGTTATGTAAGTTCTCAATTATATACTTCCATAACAAACTATCTTCGTACCATTTGAAGACTGTATCATCGACAGTTGCTTTGCCCTTATCATCTATTTCAATTTTAATTTCGCCCGTGTCTCTATACGTGAAATGATCGCTCTTGACCTTAGCCCAATCGGCATACCATAGATCACTATCTGTTGGGCCGCAACTACGACACGCTAAGTTACATTTATTGCCAAAGCGTAGATCGTAATTTTCTATTGGAAATTCAGTATCATCAATGGATCCATCATCTTGTGTTTTAATAGTAGCCTTGTCTAGTCCATATGAAAATAATTTATTTGTCCATTGGCGCTTACTAGACATGCCTTGTTCTTCTTCTTTATAACACAAATCGCATAGTGAAGGTTTCTCACCATTTAACATTTGTTTTCTTATCTTTTTCCAGGCACGGGCATTACGATTAGTTTTAATATCATCAGTGCCCATCAACGGTGTTCCATCATCTTTGTACACTGTGCCAAAACTAGGTGAATCTTCTTCGTCTGATTCGTTGATCATTTGACAGCACATGCGAATACTGCCATTGGCATTTGTACTTAAATGATTCCACGGAGCATAACAAAATGCGTCTGTGACTCCAGTTAAACGATCACTATAAAACTGATGTTTCAACATTTCAATTTCAGCAACGGTAATATTCATCCTGCTTGAAATTATCTCTACTACTTCATCTGGGCATTTTTTATTATATGGAACATGTTTCAATACTTCCATATCGGTATCATGATTTGCCACAATGTACATTGTATCTATTGGACAATCTGGGTGTAATACCATGTCTATTCGTTGTGATGTACTTTTCCATTCATCGAGATTAAAGAAATCCTTATCTAATTCTGTCATTATTGATCCTGTAATATCTGCATTTCTTCTTCAGTGTAGTTAGCAACTAACTCATGTGCGACATCGATATCCCGAATAGGCACTAACATAATGGCACCTTTCTGTCTACCATTAGCGCCAGGTGTTTTCCATATAGCTAAATCTTCTATTCGTCGTTTAGTTTCTAATCCCAACTCTACAACGCCTGGTGGTGTCATTAGTTTAACTTCTATCCAATGATCATCATCATGCGTGTCATGCCATTGTGCTACTATTTCTATATTTTTAATAAAGTTATCAATGTTAACATTTTCAAAGTGGCAACTAAAGTTAACTGTGTTCAAATACTTTCGTGCTTCTTCCCAATAGCGTGGAGT
>Ga0098061_1001221_pt1 | contig 12450 bp, 13 predicted proteins | sample 22_taG_FD_92579 | JGI IMG/M metagenome (GOLD analysis project Ga0098061, IMG submission 92579) | Marine viral communities from the Subarctic Pacific Ocean - 22_ETSP_OMZ_AT15343 metaG | ecosystem: Environmental > Aquatic > Marine > Oceanic | place: Subarctic Pacific Ocean | collected 2015-01-20 | reverse complement strand
GTAACCGTTGTAAATACTTGTTGAGTATCACCACCACTACCAGTTTGAGCTCCATACACTAAATATCTATGAACTCCTGGAGCAAAATCATTAATTGAAGGTTTTTCTATATACCCTTCTGTACCAATAGACTCTGGGTCTCTGTTAGAAGCAGAATAATGACTTCTTGAACCACTATCAACTGTTGTAAATTTATCTGTTATTTTTACAAATGTATAATAATTTGGTAAGAACTGTCCTGATGATGTAGTTTCTATTCTAACTGATTCTGCTGTTGCTAAGTTGGTACCAGAACCTAATTGAACTACAATATCTTCAGTAGTTGGTGTAGAAGCAGATATAGCAGAACCAGTACCAGCAAAGAATATCTTACCAACTCCTTGTAATGCACTACCATCTCCTTCAAATGCTGTTGCACTGATAATACCATTAACATCAAAAGATTCGGACACAATAATCCCACTCTTGAAATCTGCTGGACTTCCAGATTGTATCCATTGACTACTTGTAAATTGATGTATTCCTGCCATTATAACTCACCTGGATTAATTGTTACTGTTGTTCCCTTAACTACTGTAGATTTTGACGCTGTTGTAACTCCTAACACTAAATATCTATAAATACCAGTAGATAAATCTTCGGCTATGTATGTATCTTGTTTCTGTAACCCATTATCAGAACCAGATGAAACTACATTCCATTCTCCATCTCTATTTTCAATAAAAGTATAATGATTTAAATGTCCTCTCGAAGATGATGCTGTTAATGTAATTGTATGAGGACCTCCACTTCCAGTAATCCACTCATCAAAAATTGGTGGAGTTTCAAAAGATGCTGAACCAACGAACAATTGTATTCCAGCTCCTTCTACACCAGTTAAATTACTACCGTCTCCTTGGAAAGTTCCCTCTATTGTATCTATTGAATTTTCAATATTAACATCACCTGTGATGGACATTCCACTTTTAAATTCGGCTGTTGATTTAGATACAACAAATAATGAACTTGAAAATTCCATTATTTAACCTCCTTCAACATGAAACTATACTTTTTTCCTGTCTTTCTATTAATTAGAAATAAATCTTCTTCACCCTCTTGAATAGTCCAACTACCTATTGTACCATCAACTTCATTTGGTCCTTTTTGTGTATTAGATAAATTGACATCACCAAAATAGGTATCTTTTGCATAAATAGACTCTGATATATAAACAGAACCTGATATTTGTAACTCATTTGTTGTTGCGTATACTGAACCAGTTAAAGCAAATATTCCACTACCACCACCACCACCAGAAAAACTAGCAGTAACACTACTCTCATCATCTGGATTTGTGTCAAGAGATACACCAACTCCTGTAAATTTTATTGAGCTAAGTGTAGATGTTTGTAATTCATCATTGTTATTTACAACTGCTATTTCAGCATCGGCCGTAAACGGAGCCTCACCATCATATAAAGTTCCTGTGAACTTAATATCAGAAGCTGTAACTTGATTTAGTTGGGCATTTGAACCCGAAAGTATTACTTTTTTCCAACTTGGCATATTTATAGTTTCCTTATCTTTAATAACGGTTGGCTACTACAAATGTGTAGTCCACTTCCTCGAACACCAAGAGCGAGGCCAATTACTAATATAATAATCTGTTTATAAATATATGATTTGTGAATAATTGATATATATATAACCTAGTTTAAATGTTATGTAGCTATTTGTTCACGAATTGTAGGATGTATATTGTCCCAACAAGTAGTACAATAATAAAAAGCTCCACGAGTATCATCTCGTTCTGGATATGAAATATAATATAACCCTCTATTTTTATCTGCTAATTTAGTATTAACAGTATATCCAGAAGGTTCTAAACATTCACAACATCTTAATTTTTCTACTGCCATTATATTTCTCCTGTTATTTAAGTGGATTACTATTCATTTGTCTATCTGATGGACTTCTGTTTTCAGCTATTTCTGCTTTTCGTTGGTCTATTGCATACTTAGATGTTAAACCTGTTCTATTTTCTACTATATTCGATTTTTGTAATGACTTCTGCACTATTCCATCTGCATCTCGTCTACCACCTCTAACTGTCCACGCACCGTTTGGTGGGCTAGCTACACTACAACTAACAGAAGATGTTCCTTCACTATCTATTGTACCACCCCAAACAAATAACAGACCCTGTAAAATTGATGTAATATATGCTGGTGCACTTAAATCGTCTTTCATACTACCACTATTATTAAAAGCTCCCTGTATCTCCAAAGATGAAGTATGTGCTACAGTTTTTGAACCTATCTGACCAATACCAAATGTTACTTGCCATGTAGCTCTTAAAGCTTGATACTTACTATGGTCATCATCACCAGAACCCGAACCTAAAGCTGAACCTGATATAACAGACGGAGCTACTGTTGAAAAATTACAACCATATAATGAACCAGAAGTTACTATAATACTACCAGTGAATCTTGAATCTGTATTCCAAGAACCAGTGATACTACCACTTGGACTCTTATGTCCATAAGATGCATACGGTCCATTTGTATAACTTCCAGAATAATCTCCACCAAAATTTGAAATATCTGCACGAGTTACATTACTACTTGTCCAATAATTACTTGGAAAACTACCACTTATCATTTTAGCATTGAATGGGCCATATGGTAATGTAACACCACCGGCAAAATTTGAAGCAGTTGTACCAGTCTCAACTGTACCAAATCCTCCTAGATTTTGTACATCTCCTAATAATCCATGATAAGCTTTAGAATTTGTAGGTTGATTTGGGTCACCGGCAAAAATAACTTCTGAATAAGTTGGAGTATCAGTAGGTAAGTCAATTGAACCACTAAAAGAACCACTAAATCCCCAACTATTTTTTGGATAATATATCCCCTTGTGATTCATATAACCAGCACCTCCATCATTAGAAGCCAGTCCACCAATTGTATCTGTAAATGATGAAGAATAAGGTAATGTTCCAGAACCAGTGAAGAAAATCACTCCAAGATTATGACCATAATTATGTGTCAGAAAACCAGCATCTCCTGCATCGGGTGTACTTGGTCTACCATTAAAGTTAACACTTCCACTAAGATAACCCCAAAACTGACCTGAACCTGTTCCAGCTGAACCAGATGTTGAGAATGTATTAAATGAATTATAAGGGTCGCCTGCAGGTGGTGCATAAGAAAATGTAGCTTCAGTTCCTGATACAGGAGTCGAGGCGGTATAATCGGCTTCTAACAATGAATTTAATATCTTTTGTTGAATTGTACCAAATGTATCTCCGGGTAAGATTTTACCTTCATTAACTAATGTCTGATAATGAGATTCGGAAACTCGTGTTGTATGAGTAGTTAAAATTTCTTGTGGTGAAATTGCATTAGGTCCTGAGCCTGCCATTATTTATCTCCAGTACTTTTTATCACATAATTATTTTGTAGTTTTTTAACTATTTCATATATGAACATCAAATTATTCCCCTTAAAATCTGAACTTCCAATTAATCTAATCAAAAATTCTAATTCATCTTTTGTTAAATCTAATAAAGTATCATTATTGATACCTTTATTCGGTTCAACTTTTTTCTCAACAACTTTTTTTTCTGGTAGTTGTTCTCTTATTTTATCACCTAATCCCATAAGTTGTAACCTTTTCTGTTAATTAAGCTCCATAAATCCAAATATCACCACTTCCTGAGTCTATATGAATTTGACCATATCGAGTTTTATATGCAGTTTCATTTGATGCATTACTACCATAATAATGACCACTTGGTCCACCATCACTATGACTAACAGTTGCTAGATATTGAATATCACCAGAAAATTGAGCATTACCTTCGATTTCAGGTTCAGTTGCTCCCACTTTACTTCCTGATTTCTCACTTAAAATTGTTGCCCAACGAGCTGCTGTTTCGTCCCAGAACAGATTTGCATTTAGAGCTTTTGATTCTATTACATCTTGTGTATTATAGCCTCTTGCTACTCCTCTTTCAATTTGAATACCCGCGTCTATTGAAGCATCACCTTCTTGGAAACCACTACCACTATTCAATAGAATAATATTATCTTCCATTGCTATTGTAGTTGTATTAATTATTGTTTCACTAGCTATTGTACTACCTTCTACAGTAAAATCACCTTTAATTGTTAATCCCGTAAATTCAGGAGCACCATCTTTATCAACATTTTGTATTCTTGCAAAATCAGTTACTACTCCTGAAGCTGTTGCTTGAGCTGCTGATATATCTTGAGCATTTACTGCTTCAGCATCTCCTGCTCTTGTTACTTCAGCTACAATTGCTGCTGTGTTAGCTACTACATCAGAACCACTTGCGAATGAAGCTGTAGATGATGCTGTCAGATAATCTGCTACAATTGCTATTACATCAGAACTACTTGCAAATGAACTTGTCGCTGTATTAGCTACATATAAAGCTGTTGTTGCCATATTAGCTATGTCACTTGCTTGTAAATAATCTGCTTGGATAGCTACTACATCAGAACTACTTGCGAATGAACCAGTTTGTGAATTTGTAACAAAAGAACCAGTTGCTTGGTCTATTGCTCCCGAGATTGCTCCTGCTGATAAAGTTGTTCCAGAACCACCTTCAAGATTTACAATTCTACCTGCTAAACTTTCAGAAGTCGGTCCTCTCAATGGACCAAAGAATGAACCTGTTACACCACCAAGTGCTGAACGGAAATCTACATTCATACTTGTACTACCAGATATACCACTACCACTTAAATAACTATATACTCCATCTGCTCCTGTAAAATTAGGACTCGCTGCTGCACCGTCAGCAAATATTGTTGAACCAGTAAGTGCTGTAACAATATCTCCTTGGAATGTATGTGTATCTGATACATCATTACCAAAGGCAGTTGATTCACTTGTTACTAAAATAGAACTTGATATTTCGAAGAAATCACCAACGAAACCAGATGCACTTACATCTTGGGTAACATGAAGTCCTATGTTTCTTGTAGAATTATCAGCTGCTGTGTAAGTTCTAAGTGAACCTTCAATGACAGCACCTCTACTACCTGTTATTGGGTCAGCGAATGTAGAATGACCAGTAAATGTTGATGTACCAGTAAATGTTGAATTTCCAACTACATCTAAAGCAGATGCTGTTATTCCTCCACTTGCACTTATAGTTGAACCTGTTACATCACCAACTTGTAAATTTATACCTGGAGCTAACGAACTTGAAAGTACTTTACCGTCTGAAATAGTAAGAGCTCCATTACTTGCTAAAGTAGCATCTCCACCGATTGTTACAGAATCAAAACTATCTGCACCATCAGCTACAAGTAATCTACCTGCAGTAAAATCAGTTGCTTCAACATCATCCAAGTCATCTAATGCTCCGACAGTTGAAACTCCACTTAGTCCTGTACCATCACCAGAGAATGAACCTGTAAATGAACCTGTTACTCTTACTTGATAAATACCGTTTGTAACACCAGTAGTATCGTTACCACCAATTATTAATGGGTCTATACCATCACTATTAATAGCAGAAGCGGATATGGATGAACCTGAAATATGTCCGAATACTACATTTGAAGTCGTTGCGATGTCTTGTGGAGTAGATAAAGTTATACCACCAGCTGTATTAGTTACAATTACTTGATTTGCAGTTTGTGTAAGAACTGCTGCTGTAGGTACACCATTAGCAGTGTGACCAATCAATAACTCTCCATCAGTAAGTGCTGCGGAAGCTGAAATTGAAGCATCTGCTCCACCTATTAATACTCCACCTTGTGTAAATGAACTAACTCCTGTACCACCATGTTGTACTTCTAAATCGTTTTCTAATAATAAACCAGATGCTGAAATCTCTCCAGAACCTGTTACTATTAATTTTTTTGTGGCTACTTCTGAAGCTGATACTGTTCCTACAGCATGTATCATACCTGATGCTGATATATTTAAAAGTTCGGCGCTACTTCCCGATACTATAATTTTTTTCCAACCGGCCATTGCTTATCTCCCTAAGTTGTTTTCTTTGTATATATATACATATATACTTTTTAAATTTTCAATCAATTTTTTATCCATTATATCCTAAATAAAATTCATCATCTGTTGAATTATAATAAATACCTCCAGCTTCTGATATAGGAGCTGATGCCTTATGTCCTAACACTACATTACCTTCTTCTGTGACTTTTAAATGTTCTTGTCCAGTATGGTCTTTTATCAAAAAAAATGGAGGTGTATCTCCTCCATAAGTTTGATGGTCCATAACAATTTCTAATTTAGCTGTTGGTGATGAAGTACCTACACCAACTTTATTATTTTGTGAAGAATTACCTGTAAGAAGTAATTCATCGGTTCGTGTTGTACCATCAACATCTAAATCATATTCTGGATTATCTGTTCCTATGCCAACATTTTGTTCTACATATAATTCATTCTGAGCGTTAACATTAAACGCTCCCGCTCCTACTGGTTGACCATTTTGATAAATTGTTCCATCAACATTAACAGAACCAGTAACAGTTGCTCCGGCTTTAAATATAGGACTGATTTGAGCTCCAACTGCGTCTAATACTTCATTATCTTCTGTTATTTGAACAATTTTAGTATATGTGTTAGCTGGTGTCTGGCCAGTAAATGTATCTGATTGAGCCATTCAGTTATCCTTTTATCATAGATTCTACTACCATCTTTAAAATCTTGTTTTTGTGTTTTTTATTACTAATTTTCTTTTTAGTAAAATATTCAGTAAAAATTTTTGATATTGTTTTTTTCTTATTTTTTAAATTCTTTTTATTCACACCTTTTTTATTCAATAAAGTTTTAACATCACCAACTGCTTCAGCTAATGTTAATTTCACTGGTGTTGGTTTTGGTGTTGGTTTTGGTGTTGATTTTGTTTGTGGAGCTTTCTTTGCATTTATTGAAACTGAAATTTTTGGTTTTGTTGGTTGAGTTTGTTCATTTATTTTAACTTCAAGTTTAGTAGAAGCATCTACTGTAAAATCAGATTCCCAAGGTTTAAAATAAGTATCATCTGCTACAACTTCTAATACCATCTTCCCAGTATCACGAATTTCCATTAAACCTTTTAATGGTCTGATTGGTATTTCACATTTTCCAGTAGTGTCTATTTTTCCATTAAAAACATAATTAATATTATTTGTTTCTAATATAATTCTAGCAAAAGACTCATTTAGTGCTGCTCCTTCTAAAGCTATATCACAACTAAAATTTTCTTTTCTATCTGTATATAGAATGTATTCATTCACTTATATTCTCCACGAATAATTGAGGTCTTACTCTTTTTGCTCGTTCTAATACTAACTCAATATCATTAACACTTATTTCAAAATCATCAACAATTTTTTCTTCTTCAATTTTTTGTCCCTTGACCATACATATCAACTTAACAATCTTCTTTTTCTTTTCTCTGTCAAGGTCACCATAAATGTTTTTATATTGACGACGCGTTTTTCCACCAACACCAAATACTTCTACAAAAAAATCAAATAATTCCCATAAAGTGGTCAATAGTTCCCAAGGTTTTGTTATACTTTCCCAAGTAGCTTTAGACATTTGAAATTCCTGTTCTTATATAAATATACCTAAACAATATTTTCTTTGAATTTAACATTTGTTTTCCTTATTGAATGTACTTTTTTAGAAACTATGTCATCTGAAACATCTTTTGGTAATAACGGTGCTATAGTTTCTAAAGTAAGAGTTGACCTAACTAACCTATCAGTACCAGCTCCGATTTCTTCTGCAAAACTATATGCTGTAGCATTAACTACTATCGCAGGTCTGCCCTCTTTACCATCTCCCCAAGCTTTACCACCATGAAATACTAACAACTCTGTTAAATTATTTACTTGTTCTATATATTCACACCATATAACTAACTCATAACCAATATTAACAAAATCTGGAAGTCTTACTTGATAAGTATCATATTCTTCATTTTCACCTTTTAATGGATTATATGTACCATGTAATTTACTAAATTTATCATATCTATTTCTTTCTGAATATTTTTTCTGATAATTAAAAAATAATTCATCTGATAGTTTATTATGTAATGTAGATTCAAGTGGTGTCATAGTGGCTCTTTTTAACATAGCTAATGGTACCATTATTCTACCTTTTGTATCTCTAAAAAATCCGTCATTCTGAACTGAATTCCATCTCTCTGTATTACCCCAAATGATTGGAACATCAACAACTTCACCATTATCTACTACTTTCGGTTTTATTTTATTTTTCATATGCCACATTATAGCACCATCAACATCTAACAAAGTAGTTGAAGCTTCATTCGTTGAAACAAACTCTTTTTGTTTTCTTTTGATTTGGTCAGCTCTATTTACAACCTGTCTTGGTGTTTGAGCTTCTGGTACAATTCTTTTGGCCATTATCTACTTCTCTCTATTATATTTAATTTACTATTTCTTGTTAAATGAGCGGATGCTACTACTTCCCAATTCTGTCCTGTTCTTCCACCAACTAAATTATTTTCATTTATAGTATCTATTTCAAAATATGCATAATTCCATTCTACTATATCACCTATTTCAATAATAACATTTTTATCAATCAATTTTTTTCTTAAAAAAGAAAATGTTACTACTTGTTGATTGTCTGGACCAAATTCGTCTTGGTTCCAACTAAAATCTTCAGCGGTAATTAAACAAGGTAATTCAACTCCATTTTCAAATATTTTACCTAAACCAGAAGATTCACCATATACATTTGTAGTGGTTTCTTCTCCTGATATTTTATAAACAATACAGGTTTGGCCAATTACTTGGTCAATCAGTTCTTTATTGAACTTATCAAATATACTTACATCCCGGTCTGAAAAGAATTTTCTTGCCATATCATTAACCTACATAAATCTTTAATGGAATTTTCTTTAATATTTCCATTGTATGTTCTGCTTCTTGAGCTTCCTCTTCCATTATCTCATTATCCATTGACATCTCTAACATTTCAGTCAAACTCAATACTAAAGCATCTTTTTCTGCGGTTGCTTCTCCTCTTAAAGTATCACCATCAAGTGAAGCTTCTCCTCCTGGTATTGGAACTGAACCATATTTACTTCTAATCATTCCTAATAATTCTTTACACAAAGCTAATGTATATTTTCGTATCCATTGTTTTCCAGGGTCATTAATATCTGTATATGACATATTATCATATCGTATATTAGAAAAATCAGTTTGCATTGTTACATTGTCACCAGTAATTTCTGTTCCATCTACTGCAAAGTTTTTAAATCTATCTGCTTCTACAATATACTGAAAATATAATTTAAATGATGTTGTCGGTGTTGGAAATACTCTTAATTTATTATTAATTAATTCAAATGAAAATGCTGATTTTCTAATTTGGTCATTTAATTCTATAGCTTGAACTTGTAATAAATCTTCGTGTAGTGGCATCATTGTAAATGTAACTGCTGGTGATAATACTGAACTCCAACCGAAACTATCTAACATATTTGTCATACTACTACCACCCGAACCAGCATATGGGTCAAAAAATCTTGACATAGCGGGTGATTGTTCATGGAATACTCTTTTTATTTCGATTGCATTAGAACTCTCATTAGCTATAGCCCATTCATTTAAATCATATACTTGTGTACTAGCTGAACATTCTACATATCCTGTTTTCCAATCTACATTACCACCTACTCCAGCCTCAGCTCCATAAGCTTTAGATACTGTAATAGCTCTTCCTAAATCGTTTACTAATTGATGTGTAAAGTTTGATGATGTAGGAGCTCCTTGTAATTTTTTAATATTGTCTTTAATATTAAATCTATTTACAATAGCTGAATATTCTGTAACAGCTTCTTCAAAACAAGCATATATTTGAGAACCTTGTAGTTCTATTTCCATTATAGGATAGCCTAATCTTTTAGTAGCCCATTCAGCTGTCATTACTGAATGAGTTACAAACAAAGTTTCAGTATCATAAAAGCTGTAGGGTGTAGATTGTGTTACTTCTGAATACGAACCACTTCCTGGCCAAATTGGAACATCTGCCATTACATATCTCCATTAAATTATATATAATTCTTCAATTATAAATATCAAAAAGGTATAAAAAAAGGGGATAAGTAATTTATCCCCTTTAATTTAATCAATAATATAATAATATTAATTATTATACATATTGTAGTCCTTCAACTAGGATTTTACCATAGAACTCAGACCTAATCATCTTCTTCGCGTATCGTGTCATTACACCTTTACGAGGAGTGAAGTTAACTGGGTCATAAATTAATGGAGTCATAATCAACGGAATGTATGGAGCATAAACCGCACCTGTTTCTAAGAAATTACTTCCTCTGAAACCTACAAGAATTGTATTATCTAAGATATATGGATTCTTGTAAACTGTGAATCGGTTATTTAATGTTCCTGTTGATTGAACACCCATAGCAAATGATTGATTAGTACCATCAGTTGCAGCGTTCCATCCTTGCATTGATTCAATAACAGTACATACATCAGGACCTGCTACTAAGAAGTTTGCACCTCCACGCATTGTCTTTTGATGTATTTTATTAGATACTCTTTGAATCTTATTACCAAGTGTTTGGAACCACTCATTCTTTGTATATGCATATCCTGCTGCTTGTGCAACTTGACTAAAGCCAGGTGCTACACCAGTTGTTCCGGCATCATATTCATATCCAATACGAGCTGACCAATGTTCAGTTGTTAATGCATTTTGAATCAACATATCAAGTATTTCTAAGTCAATCTCCATTGAGATATATTCAGACAACATAGAAGTTAACTCAGCTTCAGCGTCTACACTATGATAGGCGTTTAAGTCTTGAGCTAGTTCAGGCGTCCAAACAGCTTTCAATTTACGAGTTTTAGCGACAATAGGTTTACTTTCCATTGCAACATCAATTTCAGGAATACCGACATCAGTATGCGAACTTGTTCCAGTAGCGAAGTCGTGTGTATCACCGGCTTCGAAATCACCACGAGTAATATCAGTTGGTTGTTTGTGATATGATACTTTTACAGTTTCACCACCAGTTGCACCTTGGTCACCGGCTACATCAGCTGCTCCTGATACAATAAAGATAACATCACCACCAGATGCTTTTGCATATGCTGGATAATTAGCATGTATATCAGTACCAGTTACATCAAATGCTCTGACACCATTCAAGTCAACATCTGTTAATGATGCTGTTGCTACAGCTAATTTAAAGAAATTACCTGCTGCGAATGATGCTGATAAATCATTATCATAATTAATATCAGCGTGTGTTGCAGCTACATAAGAAGCAGACAATGCACTTGCGGCTGTAATATCTGTCGATGCTGATGTATGTAAGTCTGTTGAATCATGGTCATTAATTGAATATCCAAATTTACCTGCACCATATAGACCACCACTTGGGTCGCCTGCTGTTTCAGTTGTTCCGTGAATATTATTATTTACTGTAAATCCAGTTTGACTTGAACCGTATTTAAAGTTTAAATAGAACACGAGTCCTGATGGTAAATTCATTGGTTGTACAGATACAAAGTCCTTTGCAGCTATTTCACCAAAAATTCTACGAACTAAAGGAAGTGCTACACCTGACCATTCTTCTGAACCAGCTGTTGTTCCTGCTCTTGAAGACTCGTCAATTAATTCACGAGCTTGATTTTCAAGTAAGACAGCCATTCCATGAATTTCTTGTTCAGTATTCATTCCTTCTAATAGTCCTGTAGGATTCCATTTGTTTACCAATCCTTTTGTCTGTTCTATAAGTGCTTTGTGTGGGTTATACCCATTCATTAATTTATTTAATGCACTCATTATTTTTCTCCTATTATAATTTTAATTAAACTATACCTGCTAATTTCTTGAATCTATTAGCCAAATCACTACCTTCAGAAATTACTTTCCTTTTAGGTTTAGTTGAACCACTTTTCTTACCAGCAAAGGCTTCATTTATCTTAGCTACTGGTGAACCAGAGGTTCTACCAGAAAAAGATTCTGCTAAAGTTGTGTAGATTAATTTAATCTCACGACTATTCTTTGCTCTATCAAATGTTTCAACAACATGAAGTTTCTGTTTATTATTTAGATTATAAGTTTTAAATAACTTATTAGTAAATAATAATTTTCCATTCAACAAATTAACTTCGTTTAGTTTGTTTCTCATAAAGCCTATGACTTTACGATGCTCTTTTAGTTCTTTTTGAAGTTTTACTACCTCTTCTGCTGGTTCTTCATCTTCTTCTGCTTCTTCTTCACGAAGTGAATTTAACAGAGATGATAAGTCAACGATTTCATCAACTGCATCATCTTCTTCTGCTTCTTCTTCTTCAGAAATAGATAAAGGTTTAGCATCGTCATCAAAATCATCTTCTTCAAATCCTTGTTCACCACCAGAACCGACACCAGATGATTGGTCAGTTTCTTCCG
>Ga0098061_1001219_pt1 | contig 12463 bp, 9 predicted proteins | sample 22_taG_FD_92579 | JGI IMG/M metagenome (GOLD analysis project Ga0098061, IMG submission 92579) | Marine viral communities from the Subarctic Pacific Ocean - 22_ETSP_OMZ_AT15343 metaG | ecosystem: Environmental > Aquatic > Marine > Oceanic | place: Subarctic Pacific Ocean | collected 2015-01-20 | reverse complement strand
TGGTTTAATTTCTACTCCATCTCCAAATGCCACTCCTACATCAATACCGTGTTCTGTTAAGAACTTGTATGTCTGGTATAGAAGCTGCTTCTTGTTAAACAGGACTAAGCCGGTCTCCCCTTCTAACGCTTTTAGCAAGGCTGCTAGTATTACCGTCTTTCCACTTCCTGTAGGAGACTTTAGGACGCATCGTTTTTTGTCTAAAACGTCGGTTACTAACTGTTCTTGGTAGTCTCTGAGGGTAATTGTTGGTATATCATGGTCTCTCGTTGGAACTTCAGTGCGGGTATCCTCCACTTCGTATTCCATTTCCAGGAAGTCTAAGTCCTTGCAGACTAAGGGTAAAAGCCCCGTTCGGAACTTACCACTAGCGGACGAGAAAAACTTTTTAGTACCGTCCCAACTACGCCTTCTGTACTGAGGAGTATACTGATACCCGGGGACTTTACACTGATATTTCTTCCCTAGCGCCTTTTTTAATTCTACATTATCTGTTTTAAGTACAGAATAGATATTCGAAACTATAACCTTCATAAATTTACATGAACTACACTATGTATACGAGAGGAGCTTTATATATGAACACCGAAGAAGAGAATTTACTTGAGCTAAGGCGAGAGCAGCGACCTAAACAACAGAATGAGGTTGCGAGTGAAAAAGACAGGGTTACGCAGCGCGACGAAATCCTAAAAGGACTGCTATCCAAAGTAGAAGGTAAGAACGATTGGATTGAGGTGACAGTACCATCCGGACCCGTTATTAAGGTTAGGCCGATAACTTACAAAGACGAGAGTGGTATGAGGGCTCAAATTACAGGAGCAAATGCCGGGACAGCGGTTACCCGCATGTTGGAGGGCTGCGTCGAGTGTGACTGGAATCAGTTATACATGTTCGACAAAAACTTCCTTATCTTTAAGCTTAGAGAGATATCCTATGGGGATGACTACACGATTGAAGGTACTTGTGAATGTACTGCAAAAACAGAGCTAAACCTAAAGCTATCAGACCTCCCAGTAAAACCTTACGATGGGAACGGAGAGATTACAGTACCTCTACCTGACTCGGAGATTGAGGCTGTAGTAAGAGTCCCAAGCGTCCAAGACCAGAAGTTATTTGATGATATTACAAAGCTTCCCCACGTGCTGTGGAGATTTGTGAAATCCCTAGGAGGCGAAACTGATACTGACATCATTCAGGCGTTCCTAGGTAAAACCACTCTAAAAGATGTATTAACGATTCAACAAAGTGTATTTGAGCTTGATTACGGATTAACGAGCACGGTTTGGTATAAGTGTTCGGAATGTAACCGTAATAATGAGCTTCCAATACCATTGAACGAATCTTTTTTCTCCGTGAGCTAGAAGAGCGGCTCAACTTTGACCGCTTGACACAGGAAGCCTATGCTCTGGTGAAACACATAGGCTTCAGTTATTCAGACGTCCAATGTTCAACACAGATTGAGCGCACTAGATTTATTGCGCTTTTAATCGAAGAGAGGAAAGCAGAAGAAGAGGCCATGGGTGATAAAATGAAAGCGCCTGGCCCTTCGCGATGAGTATATAATTAGAGATGGCTACATTTAACTCCAAAACAGTTGTAAGGCGGCACAGCAGACCTAGCGTAAGTACAAACACGTTGCTGGAGATAATCCAGGTAAACAACGGTACCCGGTATGACCCTAATTCGGTTAGCTCGGTTCATATTTTTCCGGATAAAACCAAAGGAGACCCAGCTCAATTTTTGAATAGGGATTCCGGTTCCGGTAGGTATGGACAGGTCGCGGTTTCCGCTGAGTCCTCCGCTGTGGCAATTTTCTGTAATAGTGGTATTACAGACCCGGATAATAGCGCGTTTGATGTAACTGGATACGGAGGCACCACCTACGAGTCGAGCGGGATTTACACAAGTGGGACAGGGCGATTCGCCATTGTTCTTACGCCTGATGCCGTAGGTCCTTCTCTTTTAAATGGTACTAGCTCGACCGAAGTTAACGGAGCATCTTCCGTCGGCAGTTATTTCGATATTTGGACTATTAAGGAAACGGGTGGTAGTAATTGGAAAACAGTTGTTCATCAGTTCGACTTGTTTGATGACAATTACATCAGCTTAACAGAGCCAATTGTCTTGGAAACATCCAATAAGCTACGGCAGAAATATGTTAATGTAGCCTCAGTGGTGAACCTGGAAATTGAAACGGAGATTGCGATTTTGAATAAGGGCTTGTCTGATGAAGTTAAGAACATTTTCCAACAGTCTGTAATTCAGGATGCCGAAATCAAAATTCGATGGTTGGGCAATGATGAGACCTGGTCTGATTTTGTATCAAATGGTGGGACAAATGGATTTGTCGCCGCAGATGTGCTATCAGATGACACTCTTGTGTATAACTGGACCGCCGGTGGAAGCAACACAAATACGGGAGTGTATGAAGTTCAAGTGAAGTACATCCTTCTTGAAGAAACCATCTACTCCGACAAGTTCAGGCTAATCGTTCGATAACCTTAGATTCGAAACCGAGCTTAGTCGTATTCAGTTTCATCATGTTCTCCAGGGACGTAACTCCTTTGAGGGTCAGTACCTCGTTCCAGTCTTTGTATTCTTTATCAGGGAAGGCGTAGTAAATGTCTCCCCGGTTACACAACTTTATTGCCCTCTCAGCCTTGTCTAGGCCGCTTCTACCGGCTTCATCATTGTCGAAGGAGAAGATTAAGGTTCGGCCTCCTAACGCGTCTAGCTGCGTCCTAGATAGGTTAGAGCCTTGAAGAGAGGTCGCGTTGAACCCACACCTCTGAAGGGTAATAGCGTCGATAGGACCTTCTGTAATAACTACGTAATCTTTAGTTGTGTCGAAAGGGTATAAGATATCTGAAGACCTGACACCATACTCTTTCGCGGTAGGGTTCAGGTATTTCATCCCGGTATTGAATAATAGTCTGGCTTGAAAGTAGACCAAGTCCTCATTGTCGAAGTAAGGAATAATAATCCTATTTACATACTTACCGGACGTAGCCAGCAAAAGGCCACAGCCTAACAGCCCACGTGCTCTCAAAAACGAGTATGCAATCCGCTTAATAGGGTTGTCACTAGTGTTAAACTTGTCAGTAACCTCCTCGAAGTTTTTAGACTCTTCCTGCAACTTCCCCACTCCCCCGACGGGAACCTGTTGAGACTTCTGTAACTTAACTTCCGAGAACAGCATCTCTGGAGAGTCGAAGAGCTTGCGGCGAATCATCTTAACCGCAGCTCCATAAGGGATACTTTCCACCATAGAAACAAAGCTGGCGAAATTCCCCGTTTCACTAGCCTTGAAGTCTTGCCACAACCCCGTCCTTACATTGATAGACAAGTGACCTTTAACATCATCCACCAACACAGAATCAGTAATGAATTCCTCCCCGGAAAGTTTAAATTTTTTAAACTTTTGGTGTAGATACTCTTTAATAACTGTAGTAGGTATATTCATGTTTATAAACACAGCATCACCGTCCAAAATCAAAACATATGATACATGTAAATTAAAGTACAAATTTCGATATGTTGACAGACTTTATGACAATTATAATGAGGGCTCAGATACAAGTCATTTACACTTCGGAACTTATGTTCATAAAATTTTTGAGGACGGTTGGCAGACTGAGTCTTTAGAGGAGCTCACAGAGCTCGCTCGGAACGTCCGTACAGAGTTCGATTTCGAGTCCCCTAAGGAGAGCGAAATCCCAATGATACTGTCTAACTTTTTTGAGTGGAACGCTCGCCTAGAAACTACAGTAAGCGCAGAGTGGAGGTTTAGCATTGAAATAGCGGACGGGATGTCCTTGAATGGTATTATCGACCGAATCGTTAAAGGGAAAACAGGAAAATATTTAATTATTGATTACAAGACCTCAAAACGAGCTGCTAGCAAGCGAGACCTGTACAACGATGCGCAGATGTTAACGTATGTCGTGGCCGTGCACAAAGAATACAATGTCCCAATTAAGGACATTACAGTAGCTCACTACTATCCCCACCTAGACAAAACAGTAAATATTTCTTATTTACCAATCCATATCAGCAATTTTATTAGAAGCATGAAGGATAAGTTTTGGGAGATTCGGAAAAAGAAAGCAGAGGATTTCTACCCTTGTAGAGGTCCCCTGTGTAATTGGTGCGACTATAAGGGGTTATGCCCCCTGTTCGGAGGCACTGACCTAATGCTCAAGGAGGCAAAGGAGGCAAGAGATGATTCTCGTAACCGGAAGTAATGGCTTTATAGGGAAGCACATAGTAAGAGCCTTGGAGGACAGAGGAGAAACAGTAGCAACCTGTGACTATGAAAACGCTGACATCGCCCCGGAATTCATTTTTTCATTTCTAGAACAGGCCAACAAAGCCATAACTGCTGTGGTCCATACTGGGGCTATATCCTCTACAACCGAAACAGACGTGGCAAAAATAAAGAACGTTAATATTGATTTAACATTCTCACTTAACCAGTGGTGTGCAGGCAGTGGAGTACAGTTCATTTACGCATCATCAGCCGCAACCTATGGTAAAGGTGGGGTTGGCTTCTCGGACATACAAGACGAGGACTACCAAAAGTCACTGAAACCCTTGAATCTGTATGGCAGGAGTAAGTTGCTTGCAGATAGAAAAATAATCAAGTATAGAGAATCCCTAGAAGACAACAACTCTCAGTGGGTCGGCTTGAGGTTTTTCAATGTTTACGGAGAAGGTGAGGACCACAAAGGAAGCATGCGAAGCCTCGTAACTAAAATTCGGGATTCTGTCTCGAAGAAGGAAACCATCAAGCTCTTTGGTGGAGATGCTATAACAGCTTCCAGAGATTTTGTACATGTGGATGACTGCGTAAAGGTAATCATATGGTTTCTGGAGGACCAAGAGAAAAGTGGTATATTCAACGTGGGTACAGGTGTCTCTCGTACGTTCATAGACATGGCGGAGCTAGCACTAACAGCGTTAGGCGAACGAGTTAAAATTGAACTGGTTCCAATGCCTGAAGTTCTGGTGGACCAGTATCAATTCTTCACACGAGCAGAGTTGTACAAGCTAAGAAACGCAGGGTACGAGGAGGACTTTACCTCCTTAGAAGATGGTATCCGTAGCTATTTAAGCTAGTTAATCACTGGAAAATACAGTTCGATATCGATATCGTCGAAAAATTCTACGACTACGTGGTTATCGTATTTGTGTTTTTTAGTAAATAGAGTCACAAGTGTAGACTTTTTGATAGGTTTACTATCAGTCATACTTTTCAGTAGACGTTCTTGAAATATAGATATAAAGTAAGTGGAGTACTTGTACCTCCACTTCTCTCTAAATCGAAGGGATAAAGCAAAATCTATTTGTTCTAAGAACTCTAAAAGGTTTGTATCATCTTCACTCAAACTGCTGTATTTATATTATAAAAGTCTAAATATTGTAAAAATGGTATATAAATTTCTAAAACGGGAAGGATTACGTCGCTTAGCTCAAAGAAGAGTAAAGCTTAGGCAGTATTACTCACTCCGAGGTAGGCTGGAAACCTTACCCGAAGGTACTAGTATAAGGTATATTGGGTCCACTAAACGAGTTGCAGCCAGAACTGGAGCCTTGTACGGGTTTGTTTACTCCAGAAAAACAGCTACAGATAGGTACCCCATTATACTGGTGTGTAAACCCTCTCTGGTTTCAAATTACTGGTATAGCAGAGCCGGGAATAGGTATATGAGCGGGTTTAACATGAACTATATGATAGACCAGGCTCCAGGAGCCTTAGCTCTGATAATGGAAAAGTTCGGGGAATTGAACCATATCAGTTATAAAACGGTTACAAATGTGTCCATGCTTACCGCCAGCTACTTCAGAACCTATGATGTTCGAAGAGTCCAAGATTTATACTTAATTGACGTCTCTAAATATATGGAGGGAGCAATCACAAATAAAGAGAGCCCCATTTAATCATGGCAAAGAACACAGACTGGACCGAGAAGGCAGGTAACGAGGTAAAAGGCGGTATTGTAGACGGCTTTAAAAAGGCCGGTTTTGACCTGACCATTGCTGCCCTTACCAATTCTATCATGCAGTTAGGGAAGCAGACGGGCTCTTTGCAGCGTACTCTTGTCAGGACTGGTATAAATCAGACATTTTCATTCAACCAACTTAGGGCTACTCATAAAACCCAAGGGTTGATAATGTCGGACCTTCAGCAGGTTATTGGAGGGTTCGTAGGTGCTGGCGTTTGGAAGCATCTGGACAGGAGTATGTTCCAGCACGGCGTTATTATGCATTCTTCTGGGAAGGGCATCGACAAACTGATAAAGGTGGTTGCCCAAAGTTCTCAAATATTTGGTCGAAGTCAAGGGAGGATTGAAGAGCTCACCGATGCGTCCCTGCACTTAGCCGATAATTATCAACGAGACTCGGCGGATTTGCTCGGGGCTATCACTAAAAACACGGAGGCTACGGTCAAACAGTCTACAATGCTAAGTACCCAGTTTGGGTTTAATATGCAAAAAGGTATAATGGAGACCACGGCGAGGTTTGGTACAGAACTCGAAGGTAGTATTCAAGCCTTAGTCTCAGAATACCTGACTCCAGGGTTTGCGAGCTTGGTTAAATTACAGCAGGTAGGGTTAACTCCGGCAGATGTAGCGGGAGGAGGTTCTGAAGCCATTATGAAAGTCTTGGAAGGGATTAACGAGAGAATGTCCCCATTCCAAGGTGCTGATGCGTGGGGTTTAAACTTCGAAGCGATGCAAGGAGCTTTGGGGATTTCAAGTGAAATACTCCCTCTACTACTAGCAAGTCAGAATGAAGTCGGAAGGGCACAGGCACAAGAACTCGCAACTTTACAGGACAAGTTTGCGAAATCAACCAAAACCTTTGACAGGTCACTCACGCGACTTCAAGAGAAATTTGCCCTAACCTTAACTCCTATTGCGGTCGTGGTCACCGAGATGCTCCCCACGTTGATGAAAATGACGGGATACTTTTTTGGCCTCGTTATAGCAAAGATTACTGTAGGTTTATTACGTAGTGCGTCAAATTTTCTTCTCCAAAAAGGCCAGATGCTAAAAAACTTTTTCGTAGCGCAGAAGGCCCAAACCGCGGCGCAGAAGTGGTACCTGAAAAGCGGCGGACACCAAAGGAAATTACTTATGGCCCTTCACAGAATCAAAGTTGTAAATGAACAGCAACTTCGTCAAATTATGCTCAAAGCCGCTGGGGGCGTATCACCTGGAGCAGGGCTTGCCATGGCAGGTGTTGTTGGTAAAACAATGTTGCGTTTCCTCCCTTGGGTTGGAGCAGCCTGGATGCTAATTGACGTCGCCAGCCAGTTCAAGAAGGCAAGTGACACCCAAGAAAAGCAGCTAAAGGAGTCTAATGACATGAGGCTTTCACTCAATGCTATTAAATCCGACATGGCGCGCACAGCTGATGCTTTAGCTCCTGCAAACAACGACGTTTTCAATACACAGCTTCAAGCAAATGTTCTAGCAGGGGAAATGATTAGACTGCTATCTCGGCAGATTGCTGTCTCCGAAGGTCTCAGCGATGACATTAATAATCTCCCAGCCTTACAGCAAGAGGCTCTGAATAACCTACAATCCGCTGCGATTGGAAACACTAACACTTTAACACAATAATGACTAGAGCTGAGATTCACGCGTTTTGGAAGAGCCAAGCGGACACTAAACTAACAGTTAAGGGGAGCAGTGCTCCTGGTGCAGACGACAAGAGTTGGATGACGGGGAAAGGTTTGGGAGGTCTTGATAAGTATTTTGCCATGGCGGGGTTAACGACCCCAACCCAAATGGCTAATAACGCCTTTGGGGATATTCGAAAGATTTACGATAAGTTCCAAGGACCTGGAAAGGGTCTTGGGGAGTGGGCTGTTGGGAAAGCGAAAGGTATGTTAACGAAGAATCCCGCTATGGACCAATGGCGGGAGCGGGGTGAGAAGTATAGTACATTTTTAGAGGACCGCGGATATATTGATTTCTACTTCCCAAGACCTACTTCTGGAACCTCTACCGTGGCAGCTATAAACCCGAACAAGCCTCTTGGGTACAGAATTCCTTTCTTTGAAAGTCCAGTTATAAAAGAATCCCGTAAGGCAAGATACGCGAGTTCTCCTGTAATGTTGCGCAATGAGCCTATCAGACTATGGACAGGAGCGGAAGCGCGGCAGTTAAAGTTATCTATGACGCTTACAATGCCCCACATCCTTGAGTTTCATAGGGATTTGAAGGATTTAGAGAACTACGTGTATAAGGCGGCTGAGGAATATCTGGTTTTCAAGCAGTTTTGCCATTCGGTTTCCGCGGATGTTGAAAAGTTTCACACACGAGCACAGGATGACAACAGAGGAATGCCTGTTCAAGTCACCGACCCTAACGCTCAAGAAGAGCTTACTGATTGGTTAACCGAACCTGGAGCAAAAATAGGAAGCTACATAGACCAAGGATTACAGGCGGCGAGTGACTTTACAGCTGGAATTTTGAAGGGAGGCACTGACGCTCTCAATGACATGTTCGCTATGGACACGGACAAACTTTTAGGCATTCCAAACCCGAATGAACATCCGTTCGTTAAGGCTATGTTGTTGTCCGGAAGGCAGAAGGGCCAAAAATCCCCTTGGTCCATACAGGGGAAAAATGCATCACAGGGAGTCACCACAGAGCACGACCTTATTGCTACTATAGCATTTATGGTAAACATTATACGCGCATCAGTTATTGGCACTAATCCTGGAGCCTTCAAGCGGATTGCTGGCCCTCCTGTTGCTGTGCTTAAGTTCGGAGTTCTTCACGACCGCCACCCGTATATTGTAAAGAACTATGATATAACTTGGGATGAGCAAGCTGGGTATGAATTAAAAACTCTAGTCCCTCGCAGGCTTAAAATAAACCTCACTTTAGAGGAGTACCGACAGAGCTTCGGCAACACAGGCAACACTGGGACTCCTGCCACGGTTGAAGATGCCAATAAAGATGTCATGCCTGACCAGAAGTTCAAATACACTCCGTTCGGGAGTCATGAGTGTATAGGGTTAGTAAATACTGACACGTTCGAGCAGAAAATAGCACAGGTATTGGGGGTTCATCTATAATGGCCTCTACACATAAAAGATTTAAACCCACTAATCTTCGTTTTAAGGGAGCGTTGATTCGGAACCTTCAGTCATCTCCGGCATGGTCGGATTTTCTGCGTCAAGATAAGTCCACTCTAGCCACCATAGAGATTCCCGCAGGATGTGATGGGAGACCTGACCTGCTTTCAGCTCAGCTTTTCGGAACTCCTGCGCATTGGTGGACGTTTTGCGCGGTTAATAATATTTCGAACCCTTTAGTAGATTTTGAAGCCGGAAAAGTCATCTTTATACCTAGAATATAGTAATGGTTCTTCCTCCTGTTAACGTTGCCTATACCGATAATGCTCCTTGTAAGGTTTACATCGGGAACGACCCGTGGGGCGGAGCACATCCTGAAAATAAAACATTAAACCTGTCCATTGAGGATTCCCTGCAGCAAGGCTTTGAAATTATTGATGTTTCCGAGAGTTTGTCCAAGTTTGATTTCACTGTCGCAGACATGCTTGGGGACGACAAAGGTGGCTTGAGGTATGAAATTGAGCTTTTGAATCCTGGTGACGACTTCGAACGTGTTATTTTAGGTAGATTAGGTAGGGCCCTCCCGGAACTCCATTCGAGACCTCCTACGAAGAAAAACACGATGTTTGGGTCCAAATCGGTACTCCCGGTTCTTTATATGCAATGGGGTTACGGAGACCCTAATAGTAGTGTCGACGAGACAAGCCAAGCCTTGTCAAAGGTTCACACAATTGTTGTTACGGACCTTGATTATTCGTTGAAGTCGGGGAAAGAGAAAATCCTAAAGATTACGGCTGTGGATATGATGACATACACCATGGACGCAGCTAAGGCAGGTGATTCCTACTCCTTGGTTGAGGTGGAATGTTTGGAGCCTGTCAAAGGTGACTCTACTAAAGTAAAATTTAAGAATCTATCTCAGGTTCTCTCGGAGTGTATTGCCGAGTATATGCAGGGAGCCCCCGGTTTGACTGTGATTCCAATGTTGGAAAAGGCGGGATACTTAGTGGATTACTTGGCCTCGAAGCAGCTTGACAGGACTAAAGCATATGCTCCTGGGGAGAGCTTTTTCACGGTTGAGGAGCTTGCATCTGCCTCCGGCATCAAACAGGCAGGGATTACAGGGGTCCAAGAGGCAATTATCTACGGTGACCCCACGATTGACAACTCAGAGTTCTCTATACGCATGCTGACGAGCAATAAAAAGGGGCACAGAGAATCCGAGGAAGTAGTAAATTTCTTCAGGATAAAGGATGCTTACAAGTCAATTCTAAATTATTTGGGAATTCGCACCAGAGACAAGTTGGTTGAGAGTGAGGCTCCGTCTAACCCACAAGGTGTTCCTACGGGGAACCAAACCCCTGAAAAAACGGAAGCCGAGAAAGACATAGAGAAAAAGAAGGAACTAGTGGCTGAGGAGCGTGCTAAGGATGCCGAGCCACTAATAATTCCATTATTTAGCTTATTTGGTCAGACAACCGCTGACAAGATTGTGTCCTTACAATCCCTCGTTAGAGAGGCTTCCCCTCCTGGGGGTAAAACCGACCCAGGTCTGAACTCTATTTTCCCGATTGCCCTCCCCGAAAACAAAAGTAGAGAGTTAGGATATGGCGGCGAAAAAGGAGAGGGCTCAAAAGGTGTAGAAATGGGGTCCGAGTCCGGTCTAGGAGATGATAAAGAGGGGACGTACGTCGCTTTCCCTGCAGGCATCGCTCATAGTTTTGGGGATGTTAATTGGGGGATGAATCCGGATACCGGGGAAGCTAATTGGGCATTAACCCCACAGCGAAGCCAAGGTGCCGACCCTGACTCCACGTATTTCTACGATGTTTCCGCTCCTGGGATTTCTGTCGCCAATGAAGAGAATCGGTATACTCAGACTGCTGAGGGTCCAAACCCCGCAGAACCTCCATCAGGATTTCCTGATAACGATTGGAAAAAATACCCTATAGGTGGAGGAACCCGGCTTTACGGCGATGTATGGGAATATAGAAAGGGTGATTTAATGGTAAACGAGGACTTGTATACTATTTGGAAACACCGCAAAGCCACGCTAGGCAGTCTTCCCTCCTACACATCTATGTTGGCATCAGACGGGACACTACGTCAGTCTAGCCAATGGACTAAACACCCGCACGAACAGGAAAGAACTTATTTAGCGGCACAGCCTTGGAGGAAAGGTAAAGTGAAAGAGGCACGCCCGGGTCAATTTGAAGATGACGAGAGCAACATTGACATGGGTGAAGTACGAGGCCAAAGGGGTAACTTTTGCGTCCCTGGAGCCCCTGCTTATCCTGCGTTTCTCGATATCACTGCACGAGTGGAGGCGGCGGGATTCGCGGATATCGCGAAAAACGACATTTTTAAAAAGTGCCCCTGCGTGGTCTGGCACAACTGGGCTGAGAAAAACCAGAAGTTAACAAACTTCCTTACCAACACAAATGGAAAATCGCGCATGCCTCCTGCTCTTATTGACGGGGAGGAGGGTGTTGCATCCCCGGCTCCCGCTGTGGTTATAAAGACTCGTAGTCAGGGAGCAGCTGAGATTTACACCAGCCTCCACAGGTTACTCAATAGTAGTAAAGCGGGCCCGTTGGCTGAGTTAATACGAGGGAAGGGGCATATGTCAACGCATTACAACTATCCGATTCGTACGGCAGGTGAAGCAGCAGGTGGAAAATGGACTCTTCCGGCGGGATTTTGGGCTGCACCACAGCACCTCGATTTGATGACTGCCAACCTGGAAGTCGGACTACATGGATTGCTGGGTAAGGCGAGCCCTTTGGGCTGTCATTGGCATTCTAACACGCCTGCAAAACAGTATTCTACTGTGCTCGTGCCTTCTTTAAATTGTAACGGGGCGATTACTTATCACGACTATGAGTGGAGGACTAAACAGGAAGGTCAGATGCGGTGGGTAAATAAAGACTTTCTTCAAGTGCAAGTGCCCTCCAAAGGTACGTACACTACGGAGGATGCTAAAAATAAGGAGTCTGACGGGATTTTCGCTCTGGACAGAACACGGTTAATAATCGCAAAACCTGCGGAAAAATCTCTTGATGAGTATAGGTCAACAAGCCATGATGAACAAGTAGACGGCGTAAAGGGGTTCCTTAAAGAGGTGTACGCAGACGACATCGGCTTTTTCGGAAAGCTCTCGGATTCAATGGGTCCGTGGGGAGCATTACTAAACGGTGCTCCATCGTTTAATGAGCCTGACTGGGAATACAGTCTTGGCGACTGGAGTCCAGACCAAAAGCTGGAGTATGTTACACAACGACATCCCTTAACCTGGCTTTATGGTACTCTTGAAGCCCACAACTACAAGCTATTTAATGATGGCGACCAGTACGTCACTCCGGCTATGGC
>Ga0098061_1001218_pt1 | contig 12470 bp, 32 predicted proteins | sample 22_taG_FD_92579 | JGI IMG/M metagenome (GOLD analysis project Ga0098061, IMG submission 92579) | Marine viral communities from the Subarctic Pacific Ocean - 22_ETSP_OMZ_AT15343 metaG | ecosystem: Environmental > Aquatic > Marine > Oceanic | place: Subarctic Pacific Ocean | collected 2015-01-20 | reverse complement strand
TGGAGCAATTAAAAAATGGAAAAATTTAAGTTAAAAGATCAACTAGCAGGCATTGCAGCATTAATTGCAGCTATTGTTGCTATTGGTGGTGGTTTTGTGAAGTATGGTGAAATCATGACCAGACTTGATGTATTATCCGAGCAAACTGGACCTGATCTTACACCCTTAGCACGACAAATAGGTGACGCTCAACAAGGGGTAAGTAATAATCAGATGGCAATTACAATTAACACAGAAGATATGCTGGAAAACGTCGGTGACATTAAAGTTTTACAAAAGGAAATAGAATTACTTAAACTTCAAATAGAAGAAATAAAAGTCAGTACCTCTAATCCATTAAGTCAGTAATGATTAACCACCCGCATGATGTTCAGATGATGGGTATGTTTATTTTTATTACGTTATATTTAGTTATGGAGATAATTTTTTAATGAAGCTGGGACCCGAACAAAGCGTGCAGATGCCGATGAAGACCGTGATCTCTTTAATTATCATGGTCAGTCTCGGGACGATGGGCTACTTCCAGATTCAAGAGAAGCTCAACCAGCACGACACGCTTCTTCAAATGCATACTAAAGACTTAGATCAAAATTCAGAATTTAGGATCAAATACCCTAGGGGTGAGCTGGGCCAGTCATCAGGAGAATCTGAGCTTTTCATGTTAGTGGAACATATGGCAGGGCAAATTACAAAAATGGAAGATCGTATGGAAAATATGATGTCAAATAGCGTTAACATTGAACGTTTACAAAAAGATGTGGAAAAGGTATTAAGTGATATTGAAAAATTAAAAGACAAACAAAGAACGTTTGCTAATGGAACTCGATGATAGAAACAGTCACAGCATTATTATTATTTTTAAACGGAAATATGATTGAGCATGTTTACAAGCCCAATCTTAGTTCATGCCTCAAATCCAAGCGCATAGCTTCTCGTGAATTAAATCCTGAGCGCGTAATTTTTAGCTGTAAAATTATCAAAGCAAGGGTTGAACTCGACGAGCAAACAAAATATGGTAAAAGAATCGTGAAGGTATTAGATGAATAAATTACTTATATTAATTTTTACACTTTTCTTAACGGCATGCGTGGCATTCAATGCTAATGGCGAAGATAAGATAGGTCAAGGAGATGTAGTAGATCTAACAGATTCTAAGCCCAAAGAAGGTGTGGTCTTTGCAGTTTGTATCTTTGCCGTAGGTGAAGATGGAACTAAATATTTAGTAGACCACCGTCATGCTGAAAACATGGGTGAATGTATTAAAAAACGTAGAGAAGCTGTTAACAAATATAAAGACCCTAAACATAGAGAGCTAATGGGTGGTACAAGATTTATGTTTATGTGTGATAAGGTCAGAGCTGAAGTTGAAATCTTAGAAGACGGTACATGGCACATTAACAAAATACTGGGAAAATATGAGCCAGCCTACACAAAGAAAAAGACGTACGAATGATCAAAGAACTAAAAACCCTATTGCAAAAATACTTCGGTATTTCAAGCCCCAAACCTATCAAAGTAAAAAAACCTACACCCGCAAAGGTCGTGCCGCCTCACGAGAAACTAACCTCTTTCGTCGAGGAGATTGGTAAAGACATGTTTGGCCTGCGAATCAAGGTTGAATGGGGTCGATGTCCTTATTGCGAAGCGGTCACTCAATTATTAAGCTTACATGCTAATTACTTTAGATGTTCTCAGTGTCATCAAGTCACACGACAATACGTTAATGGGCATATTGCCTACCTACCGATTGATGATAAATCGGCCTTAAGTAATGAGCCGAAAGCCTAGAGGCTACGGTTACGTCCACATTAAACGCACTCAACGCAAGCGCCCTGGACGTCATGCCAAAAGACCTAATAAAAAATACAGCAAAAAGGCCAGTCGAGGCCAAGGTTAACAAGATTTACAAATAGTAAAAAATTTCTTTACAGAACATTACAAATTAACCGCTAGTATCAACGTTTTTTCTTGCATCGTTGCTAGTTGTAACGTATGTAAATTATATGGAAAATCAATTCCCACCTTCGAACTGCGTAGTACATGACGATACCCATGGATGGGGTGGCTAATTATTTTCAGCAGCGGTTGACATAAGTCCTACGAAAACCTATGCTTAAAGAGGAGAAAGAAATGATAATTGATAAAGAAATTATATCAAAAGTACCTAGGGATTATATTTTCGTAGCAGGTATTTTCAACATCGACTCAAAATATTTTAAAAAAAGAGTAGACGAAGGTGTTCAACACTCTAATATAAATTATAAAACTAATGTGCACGGGAAACATACCGCGTGGCACTTCTTTAATAAAGATAAAGAGTTTTTAACTTTATTATTAAAAATAATAGATGGGCTCGAAAGCTTAAATATAGAGTTAGAAAAATTTACTCTTGCGGAATCATGGGGACTCATCGAAGCATTTGGAGGTTATACACAAAGACATAATCATGGTCCCTATTATTTGTCAGGTGTAATCTATCTTAATGATCATCACCAAAAAGTATATTTTCCAGAAATCAAACAGGAAATTACTCCCAAAAAAGGAAGATTCGTTGTTTTTTCTTCTTTTTTAATGCATCAAACCAAGAGAAACCTTAAACATCAAGATAAATATGCTATTTCATTCAATCTTAGAAGTGTTAACGACGCAGAAAAATAATGAAAACAGACTTTATAAAAACTTATCAAGTCAATAAAAAAATATGTGAAGGATTAATTTCTTTTTTTAATAATAATTCACATCATTGGGTTAAAGGAGAAAGTGGAGGCAGCGTTAAAAACGAGGTTAAGAAATCTACGGAATTAAGCATGTCTCCTGGTTTTTGTGGCGATGTAAACTTTGTAGCCTATAAAAAACAGTTAATGAAATTTATAAACGATTATAAAAAAACATATCTTTATTGTGATTCTAATCAAAGTAAATGGGGTATGAGAGAAAATATAAACATTCAAAAATATTTACCTGACGAGGGCTATTTGCACTGGCATTATGAAAACAGGGGATGTAGGGCCACCAAAGATAGGCATTTAGTTTTTATGACTTATTTGAATACGGTTAAAAATGGTGGAACAAAATTTTTATATCAAAACAAGAAATTTAATGCCGAACAAGGTTTAACTTTAATATGGCCAGCCATTTGGACCCATACTCATAAAGGAGTTATTGCTAAAAAAGAAAAATTAATTATTACAGGATGGTTTAGTTTTTTATGAGATACGAATACACCATAACGAAAGAAGGCGGAGAAGCGGAGATTATAAAAGCGATGAGCTGGAAGAAATTATTTAAATCTCTATTGTTAAAATACCCTAAATTCAGTGGATGGTGTACCTACATTAATAAAAAAGGAAATATACAAGTAAAGGCACTCAGTGACGGGAAACTTGTTCACGAACGAAAAAGAAACTAAACGAGCTATCCAAGCTGCGGTAGATCAATATGAAGTACATCGTCGTTATATTCTTGCTAGGCACAAGCGGGGTCGAAAGAATCGAGCTCCAAACAAACGAGCCAAACTGTGGGGAGATAGCTAAAGCGTGGCGTGAAGTCAACACCACGTATCACGGCTCATGGAACATGGACCCTAAACAACAAGGAAATTATACTCCTGATGGTAAATTAATGATGGGTCATATGTGTGAATAAACTTGATTATTATAAGAAGCACCAAAAAGGAACCGCCTCTGAATGTGTAGCTATGGCTTGGTTAATTAATCAAGGCTATTATGTTTTTAAAGGAATGGGGGGTCCTATTGATATGATTGCGTTTGATCCTGTTAAGATTAAATTTATAAAGATTGATGTTAAAACAATTTATCATAGAAAAAACGGGAAAATGGCCAGTAATCGGCGTCCTGTTAAATATGATTTTATTAAAATTCTCAATGTTGATTTAAAAAATAATAAAGTATGGTTTAATCCATAACTAAAGCTATCCCGAGAGGGAAGTTAAGGGGATAGCTATTAAAGGTAAGAATTTTCCTTTACCACATTTTGGCCATATTATCAAGAGGTATCTGTGGCCCTACACGTATACTTGGTTCCAATCCTATATTTATTAACATTGGCATAACTCAATTTTTGTAATAGTTGCATGGATTCTTGATGAGCGGCAATAGAACACTCATACCAGGAGTCATAAAGCTTTGGAACTTCAACAGGGGCCAGACAGGCATTGCCCTGGATAAAAGAGCACACCCATATTATTAATATATATTTCATCTTGACTTTTTTGAGGAATATCCTATATTCTAAGTTAAACAAAGGAAAGAAAACATGACAGACATTAGTAAATATCGAAACGTTTCGCTAACTCACAAAACGTATAGCATATTAGTGAAGCTATCCAAACAATTATTGCCTCACGAAGAACTATCAATTAGTAAAACTATAGGGGCATTAGCAAAAGAGAAAGATAAAAAATTAAATGGGAAGATCAGTAAACAGTTTTAGCAGTTACGTGGGACATGCCGAAGAAACAATTGAGGAAGATAAAGTAAATCTTCCAGAAAAAGATCTTTGGGTAGCTGTTCTATGTCGAGCAGCCCTGGACGCGTTTAAAGGACCTCCTCATCTTGATATGACCAGGAAGGCAAACGCTTCTCACAAAAATCTTTATGATTTTAATAGAGATCAAGCCCGTCATTTCTTTTTACATGGTGGTTCTCACTTCAATGAAGTTTGTGAAATGGCTGGAAGAAATCCAAGGTACGTAAAACAAAAAGCAAGAAAACTTATTTTAAAACATAATGGTTGGAACGTAGATGTGCCCATCACTTCTCATTATCGCCAAGGACCTAAACGAACAAGAAAAAAATATAGAAAAAAACATTTAACGGGGAACACCTACTATGCAGCGAAAGGTCCAAAGAATTTTTATTATCAAAACATGGGTAAAAAAGGAGGGAGACCAAAACTATATGGATAAAGAATTAAGGATACCTCACAAACACACAAAGATCTGCAACAATTGCCATGGTAATGGATATTTAAATGTGGTAGACCATCAGAACCTCACCCAAGTGAAACAGTGTTGGGTTTGTGAATCGAACGGGGAGATTAAGAATTATGATCAAGCTGAAGTTGACGATTTTATTTATAATACTTATTTTCGTAAGCGGTTGCAGTGAGTTTGCACTCCTTATGAGTGGGAGTTCTGTGGCCATTAGCCAGAATTCTTACGCCAAGATATATAATGGTATGGATATGTTATCCATTATGAGTACAGAAAAAAGTATAAAGAAACATGCATATGAAAAAGGAAAAAGATATATCTATGATCAAACCATTACCCGAATTAAAAGACATTGAGGGTCTAAACAAGTACACCTATAATTTTTATTATTGGGGACCTATGCTTTTTAGGTCAAAACTACACCCCAAAGATTTAAAAGCAGTTGCTAAACTTTGTAGTAAAAAATCCAGTTTCGTTAATGAAACACTCGCGGGAGTTATTAAACATGAACATTATGTGAGTCCTGCAAAACTTGTAAAAATCATAGAACCTTATCTAAACGTTTTTCGAGAGTCTTATAAAACGTGGTACGGAGGACCCTTAGACAGGCAGATGGTCGTAAGGTCAGCGTGGGTTAACTTTATGAGAGCTGGAGAATTTAATCCGCCTCACCAACATGCGGATTGTGATTATTCGAGTGTCTTCTTTATCAAAATTCCTGAAAAAATAAGAGAAGAAAATAAAAAATTTAAAGGTAGAGGCCTCGGACCAGGTTCCATTTCTTTTAGTTACGGCGAACCTCAACGTTATTCCCTTTGCTATAAACATTTCCTTCCCGAAGAAGGAGACTTTTTTATGTTTCCATCAACGCTCACGCACTATGTCTGTCCTTTCCTGTCTAATGAAGAAAGGATATCCGTCAGTGCAAATTTTAGGTTTGAATAATGTATAGACCGTTACCCGAATCGCTGACCATAAAAACAAGTAAAGTCAACGGCTTAGGTTTATTTGCTAAAGAAGGAATTGCTCAAGGTACCAACTTGGGAATGACCCACACGAAGATTGGAGATAATATTATTAGAACTCCCTTAGGTGGATTTATTAATCATAAGAGTGATGCTAATTGTGTGAAAGTAGAATTAAGAGAGTCCACAGAATTTAATGCCAAGCACTGGACATTAGTCGCTGTACGCGACATTAAAGAAGGAGAAGAGTTAACGTTACGTTACACATTTTATAAGATATGAAAGACACGTTATTAAGAATCATTGAAGTTTGGTCAGGTCGAATTCATAACTGGGCCTGGAACCAACGATGGAAAGAACGAGACCATGAGGAATGGCTGAAAGGATATAGAGAATGGAAAAAGACACGTTGTCCACACAATTAAAACCCACGGTCTACGTGGCAATGCCCTGCTACGACTCGGTCAAGATCAACACGATGCTGTCGGTTATTCAACTGGTTCAACAACTGTCGAAAAGTGGAATTAAAGTCGGGATCAATACGATGAAGTCTCCTCTTATTCATCAATCACGAAACTATTTAACTTCCGCTTTTTTAACCACCGAGTATCAGTATCTCCTCTTCATTGACTCCGATGTTGAGTTTCAACCCGAAGCCGTGCTTCGCATGTTGGTGGCGAAGAAAGATATTATCTGTACTCCCTATCGCGTGAAAGCGGAAGCGGTGGACAAACATATCTACACCGTCGAGTTTAAAAATCCTAAAACCATTCCTATTCTACCAGGAGGATTGGTCGAGATTGAAGCAGGACCCACGGGTCTCATGCTGATTGATCGCAAGGTCTTCAAAAAAATTATAAAAAATCATCCAGAATTAAAAATTAAAAATAAAGCCACCCCGAGCGCGGATCAGAGCCATAAGTTCTACTACAACTTCTTTGACTTTGGTTTCCATGATGGTTATTCTACAGGAGAGGACATTTCTTTTTGTAGGTTAGCGAGAAGCAATGATTTTACCATTTTTGCGAACACGGAATCCACAACCAAGCACCACGGATCCTGGGCCTGGGAAGGAACCTTTAAGGAGTCTCTACATGGATGACACGAGGAAAATATACGATGAGTTCTTCGAGCATGCGATGCATCTCTTGAACGATCATCAGCAGTCTCCTGAACTGGTAGCAGGAACGATGATGGCGATTGCTCAGAGAATCTATCGAACTCAATTGAACGAGGAAGAGTACCGAGAGATGATGGAAGTGGTCAAAGACGCCCCCGTCGAACCCTACAACATCAAGAAAGAGAGGCTTCAATGACCTACCAACAAAAAGCAGGAGAAAAAGCTAAAATAGATGAAGCAGAATTTGCTAAAAGACTAGAGAATCCTGTGATGGCTACCTATCAGCAAAATACCCGAGAACACTGGGACGTTCAGGGAAGGTTAGATGGCGAGGTCTTCAAGTTTGAGGTTAAAGGCTTAAAAAGATTTAATCATAAAGATGCGGAACCCCAGGACGTCATGGCCTGCGTAGAGTATGTCGGGATTGCTGGGTATCCAGGATGGGTTCTGGGAAAATCCGACTACATTGCTTTTAAAAGAATTAAATATCCCTGGTTAGTGGCGAATCGACAACGATTGTGGGAGATGGTAGAGACGAAGCTCAAGGAAAGAAACTACTCTCCTTCGATTAAACCCTGGTACGAGAAGGAAGCCTACGCGACTTATGACCGTAGCTACTTTGGTAACAAAGATAAATATTGTTGGGTCCCTTATGAAGATATTGAAGGACTCCGTGATATTAAAAAATTAGAAAAATGAGTGAGGATGTCTCGTTTGGCGGTATCAGTGAAGAAATGTATAATATATGGAAGGAGGATTTAATGCCGAAGAAAAAGAAAAAGCTTAAGAAGAAAAAGAAAAAAGCGAAAGCGAAGAAGAAGAAGAAAAAAGCGAAAGCGAAGAAGAAGAAGAAAAAATAGTTTTTATGAAGAAGAACGACCGATATAATTATGTCCGTGTTCCGAGGTCCGATGACGAAGGAAATAGAACGTATGATGTGAAGGGGCGCAAGCTTCCCAGCGTCACGACTATCCTATCACGGACCAAGGACCAGGGATTTTTGAAGAAATGGAAAGCCAAGGTTGGAGAACAACAGGCGGAAGTGATCAAGAACATCAGCTCCAAGCGGGGAACGTCCATGCACAAGTACATTGAAGCGTTTATCTTACAGAAGGGATACGAGGATTTAACGTCTTTGGGACAACAAGCTAAGACCATGGCCCAAAAGGTCATTGAGAAGGGTCTCACGCCGATTGAGGAGTACTATGGGAGTGAAGTGACGTTGTTCTATCCTGGCCTTTTTGCAGGGACCACGGACCTGGTGTGTAGGCATAATGATATGGATACGGTGGTGGATTTTAAGCAAGCCAACCAGCCCAAACGAAAAGAATGGATTGACGACTATTACATGCAGATTGCTGCATACGCCATGGCTCATGACTATCTCCATGGATCTAAGATTGAACAAGGAATCATCATGGTATGTACGCCTGATCTATATCTCCAAGAATTCAGGTTTCAAGGGGTTGAATTGCGTGACTGGAAATACAAGTTCTTAAAAAGACTAAGTGAATATTATGAAATGATAAAAGAACCATCTATAGATGAAAAAGAATTACTGGCACAATTTGAAGACAGCAAAATAAAGGAGGGTAAATGAGAGAAGCAGGAACCATAAGGGAAAGAATCTTTCAAGCCTTGATCCAACGCTACAAGGCGGATGGAGAAGCAGCTTTGGTTAAGATTGATGCTCTTATACGCGGAGAAGTATTACCTGGACATGAAGATGTGATAGGCAGTATTGATAAGCAGCTAGCTAAAATCGCTTTCGCAGAAGAAAAGATGGCAACATTAAGGCGACACTATGGCACAAACTAGGCATAAATATGGCAACATTAAGGCACGACGTTTTACACATAGTACTGAGAGCCATGAAATTGATTTGAAAATATTTTTTTTTCAAATAGGACGTAAAACGTCGAAATGAACGATTATCGTTGGTATATATAGCTGAATGTACGACGTTTTACAAAAACGTAAAACGTATAAAACGTCGTGAATGGGCTGCGCGAGTCATAAAAGTGTTTATGCTAACCTGTTTTGTGGTATTTAGTACTATATGCAAAGGAAAAAATCAAAATATCGGCATGTCGTAATCAATAAGAAGAAGTTTTATTTTTATAAGATTTCTTGGGTTGACATCACGGCGGATGGCGGGCATGCTACGTCAGAGGAGTTCGATAAGTTTGAGTGTTCTAAGATGGTCTCTTTTGCATATGTCTACAAACGAACTAAGAAGTTTGTGTGGACATTTGCTAGTTATGACTCGAAGGATGAGGCATATAGTGATCGGAACGTGTTCCCTAGAGGGTGCATAACTGGAATGGAGAAATTAAATGTGGAATAGAAAGGAAGCATAAATTATGCAGTGGCCTACTTTAATTGTGGATGATTTTTTTACTGATCCCCATGCTATTGTGAAATTATCAAAGACATTTAAATATCAGAAAGCAAAAGATATTCCTGGGACGCGCACTAGCCCTCTTCATGAAATAGATAATCCTTTCTTTCAATGGTCTACTCGAAAAATTATATCTCTTTTATATCCTTCACAAATAGCAGACTCGCGTGAGTATTTTGATGTAAAATGGCAGGCGAGTCAATATTTTCAGCGTGTTCCTTTCAACACTTATGGAAAAGAAGGTTGGATACACAGTGATCGAGGGGATGAGTTTACTGCAATTATTTATTTAAGTGAGCATCCTAATAGTGGCACCTGCTTGTATGAAGGAAAATATTTTGATTCTAACCCTACCCCTGAATATGAGGAAGAGAAAAGAAGATTTAATATGGAGTTAACAGATTTAAATCGTATGGAAAAATATAGAGAGAAGAATAATTCTCGATTCCGTAAGAAGGTTGAATTGTTCTCTACTTTTAATAGATTAGTTTTATATGATGGGGCTCATTGGCATGCGTCAAGAAATGATAATAAGAGTAAGAGTGACAGATTAACATTAATTACCTTTTTTAATGATGTAACTTGTAAAAATATTCGTTATCCTATTACTCAAATGAGGAGAATTTAGATTATGTGGAATCCTGATAATATTATGTTGTTGGGGTGGACGCTGGTGCTTCTGGCACTGGGGTTTTCTCTTCTTCTGAATGTGTATTAGATGTCGAATTGGCAGCAATACTTTTTGGCGCTTTTTCTTTTTTCGGTGTTTTGGTTCCTGATGGTTTTTGGTCCACTAATGGTTTCTCGGGGGTAACGTTTAAAATTGGTGCATAATCGTCTAAAATTTGTTTCATTTTGTTCTCTAGTTCTAGTTCTGACATATCTTCTAGTTTCCCATGTTTTATTATTTTCCGTTCTATGTATAGTCCTCCTGCTTTGCCTCGATTCGTCTCAGCGTTTACAGCTGCGGAAAAAGAATTCTTTTTCAGAGCCATTTCCTTAATACGAGCCAGTTCAGCCACGTGAGTATCATAAGTAACTTTGTGTTTTTCTAATCTCTCTTCTTTGAGTTTCCCTACATATTGAACGACTAGTGGTGAGAGTCTAGGATTCATAAGCTCTGATCCTTCAGATCTTGCTCTCTTAGTACTGTACCCAGCGGCTATGGCTGCTTCGCCTTGAGTCATAGGTCCATTGGGCCCACCGAATACTATAAACTCGGCGAATCTCATTTGCATTTCAGTTAATCTTTTAGGAACTCCCATATTGACAATTTAAGGTAACATTGATAAAAAGTCAATATGAAAGAAGGGAAATGTATTATGGGAGAAATGAGAAAAGACAGAGAGTTTGAAAAAGAAATAGATTATCATCGCTATTGGAAAGATATGTATGAGAAGGAACATAAGCTGCGTCAGGAAGCTGAGGGAGAGTTAACAATTCTTAAAGGAATTGAAACCAATCGAGTGAAGGAAGCGCAAGAGGCATTGGCGAATGCCTTGGAAGTTAATGAGTCACATCAAAAATTTAATGGAAAATTACAAGAAAGATTGACAGAGTTAGAACAAGAGAATATAGAACTTCACGCCAATAACAAAAAACTAACATTAAAAATTGAAGAGAGAATAAATAACATGCGAAAGGCAGGAATGTAATGCGAGTCAAAGACCTACAAGAATTTTTATCTAAATTTACTGAAGCCAAGGCCGATGGTAGTCGTCAGGGAAATGCTATTTCGAATGCCGTTATTTTTGTTGAACAAAATGGTTACTTACATGAAATTAAAAGAATGGAAGTGCATGAACATGCTGTTCCAATCATAGGTCATAATCGACAGCATTCTGCTCATAGACTCGTGATGAAAACTGAAAAAAAATCTCCACTTATTGTTCCTACCAAACTCAAGGGTGATTATTAATGAAACTAATAAGAAATGAAGAACTCGTTGGTTTTTGTAAAATGGTCGGGGCTAATTTACGCTACATGAGAATAGCCAAAGGATTGACACAGGCAAAAGTGGGACAATCATTAAATATAAGATTTCAGCAAATACAAAAATATGAGGCAGGTGCAAATTGTCTAAGTGCCTGGAGATTACAACAGTTAGCAGATTTTTTTGAAACTTCTCCTCTCAATATTTTAGACCCTAATTATATTGCGAAGTCTTGCAATAAAAAAGCTGCTCAGGCCGTCTCTGAGCTTCATCTGTAAACCAAAGTTACTTTGAAAAATGCACTTCAACCTGAACGAAAATTATATCAAAAGCTTAAAAAAAATACACCTTCCATCATCTGGAATCGTATTGAAAACCTTAGCATACTCGGTATGCCTGATCTATTGGGGTATAATAATTCTGGCCACTTTTTTACTGTTGAATTAAAAGTTACAAAGGGAAACAAACTCAAATTTTCTCCACACCAAATTGCGTTCCATGTAGCGCATCCACACAATACTTTTATCTTAGCCGAGGCCCTTGGTCCGAGGCTCGTGAAACTTTTCCATGGTTCACGAATCAGGGAGCTTGCGGCTTGTGGCTTTAAGCTTGAAGCTTGCCGCTTGGGGCTTGATGCTTGCAGCTTGTACCTTGATGAGCTTGGTGCTTGAGGCTTGGGACCTGGGGCTCCTGGTCCATGGTTCTGGCTTCAGTGTTTAGGGTATGTGACATGTTTAACTTTCGGATCCCAACAGGCCCTGCAGGTTCCGCATTGATTGCCCTGAGACTGAGCTGGGCAGCTGTGGAAGCCCTTGTCAACAACCGTGGACCAATGAGTCCAGGCCTGACCGGGCGTTGTGTTATTCTTCGCGTTGCTTAATCTAATAACTAAATTTTTAGGATACGAGCCCAGCGGCAGGTACTTGCGCTCTTGAGTCGGCAGCCAGTGCATGGTCCCTGGTGTATTTTTGCAAACTTCAAATATGTTAATGAGATGCTTGACGCTCTGAATATCTCCTGAGTCGTGCCAGCGGAAATGCTTCTTTTTTTTAACTAGTGTTGTCATTGCTTCAACCCAGCGTGGATGTGTTAAGCTC
>Ga0098061_1001216_pt1 | contig 12486 bp, 4 predicted proteins | sample 22_taG_FD_92579 | JGI IMG/M metagenome (GOLD analysis project Ga0098061, IMG submission 92579) | Marine viral communities from the Subarctic Pacific Ocean - 22_ETSP_OMZ_AT15343 metaG | ecosystem: Environmental > Aquatic > Marine > Oceanic | place: Subarctic Pacific Ocean | collected 2015-01-20 | reverse complement strand
GGTCACTTCCCCAGTAATGAAGTAGCAGAAGAATGGATAAAAAATGCTGTGGAAGAGGGAGATTATACTCCTCCGGAAGATATGAATGAAAAAAGCCAAAAAAGCTTTATGTCGAGATAGGAAATATAATGTCAGAAGATAAGCCAGTAAATGATATAACAAATAATCCTGAAATTGTTCAGGAGTACCTCAAAAATACTTCAGACACGAGTCTATTGGGAAGACTGGGCAAACACGGCCCTGAGCCGTATGCTATCTATGATCCCGCACAACGAGAAAAAATAATAACACAAGACGATTCTCATATTGTTTTGGGAGGCGACAGGATAAGCAGTAAGGCATCTGGCTACGGAGGAAAAGGCCATTCCGGCGCACACATGATTGATTTGGTAGTCGGAAGAGACCCTCATATGAGCGGGGATCCAAGCTTCAGAGGAGACGCAGCAAGGGTATATATTTCTCAAAGAACAGATATCGATGCACCATTCGGACTGGTTGCTGGAAATGTTGGCAACCCAAAGGGAAGATCTGGCGTGTCTGTTGCCGCAGATGGGATACGACTAGTTGCCAAAGAAGGCATCAAGTTGGTTACCATGGGCAAAGGAGAAGACAGTTCTACGGGCGTTCCTATAAGCACATATGGCGGAATTAACTTGATAGCAGGAAATAATGACACGGAACTGGAGCCATTTGCAAAAGCATATAAGGTGGCAGACACATTCGAGGTAGTTATCGACGCAATAGAAGATCTTTCTGGGATGGTTGAGAACTTTATTACCGTGCAAAGTACTTTAAACATGGCCATGGCAGCACATTTTCATCCACCATTCGCGGCGCCGGATACGATTTTAGCCACCGCATGCGGAACAGCGGCGATTCAAACACAAGTAATAGCTAAGATGCCACTGAGGAGTCATAGGCTAAAGTGCTTGCAATTAAGATTGAATCACTTGAACCCAGCCGTCGACGCATGGCTCGGAAGCCGATGGAACTTTACTAACTAGGGATATATTATGGCATACCAAGGAGACACTACTGGATTTGATTTTAAGGCTAATGGCTTTAAAGAGCTAATAAAATCGATATTGGATGAAATCGTGGATCCAGATCTGTTTGATGCTCTATGGTGGAGCGCTGAGGCGGTGGACAATTCATATAACCATGGAGAATACCCAATCCCTAGTTGGCTGTGGGAGTCTTTGCTTGCTTACGAAGCCGCAGATTCGCCGGATTATGATATACTTTTTAAGGGAGAAAACATATCCGGCGCGGATGGCAAACTAGATGGATCTATAGTGGATGGCGTATCCGATGATAGATTTGACGAGATTGATGATGAACAAGAAGGCGGAAGGCCATTGCCATGGATGAGTCGATCAGATTATTATTTTAGACTAGCATCTGATCATGAGCGAGGCACCAGCGTCGCGGCATACCAGACTGGATTCCTAGATGGTTCCAAGGAGTATAAACCACTTCCTGTGTGGGATGCGGTAGCAAAGGTGTCTCGTGATGTCGGCAAACCCTCTGCCGCCGGCCAGCGTCACTGGCTTGATGTTTCCAAACTTCATGAGAAGATGGATTATGATGAAGCCCCTACCGGAGAAACGACTGTTGCAAAAGGAAAGGAAGACGCTGCAAAAAGAATAGAATTTTTATGCCAACTTCTTAAATGTTGTATTTTGGCAGACGAATCTGTCGGCGATGGACTCGTGCAGACAGTTACCTCTGAAAGGGTGGAAGAAATCGGCGAAGCATGGTATACCAAATTCGACGCCGCGAATAGTAAGTTAGTTCATGAACAAAGAAGCGATCACCTCAGCATCCTTGTGCAAGCCCAGCATGTCGAGAATGTGAATATTGCGCGTGGCATGACAGAAGATAGTTGCTCGCCAGTAAGCAACAGAATCGATTCATATGTGTTTGCTTCTGGCGATGCCGGGTATGTTGCAGACTTTACTGATTTCATGCAGGCTTATGGACATTTTGAGATGGTTTCGATATATCGAAACCAAACATTCGAGGACGACGGCGATCCGGACGATGTATATTATCATGATGCATATTTATATAGCCCGTCATATGATGATGTTGAAGATGAAATGTTAAAAGCTGAATTAACCTGGGGAGCAGAAGAGCAGGCGATAAACTATATGAGAGCCGGCGGCTATGTTGAGTTTTCATTCACTTCTCCCCACAGAAATGGCAGACAAAAAGAAAGCGACGACGCGTCATGGGAATATTCTCCTAGTTACCCACCAGAAGATACGATGGATAGCCATGCCGGCCCTAATGTCTTGAACGATAGTGTGCATCCAAATTCTTTTAAGCCATCCCACCGCGGCTTTGACGAGACAAGCAACACATACGAAGACATGTCCCGGTACGAGAAAAACGATCCTAACCTCGAAGGCGCCATTCCATTTTTGAAGCACAAGCAGCAAATAAGCCAAGATCATGATAGATTTTTTAAAACTTGGAGCAACGACGCCTTAATTGATATGCTCGCGGATCAGGATATTGAAACTGTCGAGCCATCATTACGATGGGAGCGCTGGAGCGCGAGGGCAAACTTTGAAAGCTTCTTGCTCTGGGCAAGGGACTTAATAGAGCTTATAGATGTGTACTATGCCTCTGCGGACTGGGGAGATCAGATAAGAGAAGGGAGCAAGCCACAGTTCACCGGTGGCAAGAGGTATCTGAGCTTCCCAGCCGGGACAAGTTCTGATGAAATTCCCTATAGCGCAGAAGTTCAAGAATTGGTAGAGAACGGTGCTGGCTATGGCTTCGTGACCGTTGAATTGCTGTCTGAGATGGCAGCAGAGATTGAGAGGCATGACTTGCTGATACCCGATGATATTAGGGAGTGGTGGAGAGACTTCCTGTCAGCCTACTCACAACCATTCACTAGTTATGGTGAAGACGCCAGCCCCGCGGACGAAGCTGCTGCAATTGATATCACTATCTGCGTGCCCCCAGTAGACACTCCATCAGACGCCTGCCCAGATGAGTGTGTACCGAATCCGAATGCCATTGTTTTAGATTGGACGCTACTGGATCCAGACGCTGTATTCTTTAATGAGAAGACTTGTGAATATTCAATAGTCACAATGCTTAAGTCCGGACAAGGTAACCCGTTCGACCTAGACCTTTCGGATGCCATCCGCGAAGGCACGGAGAAACTTTTAGGATACTATCTTAAGGCAAAAACAGTCATACGAGACTATTCAACAACAGATTTGATTCAGTTGCTGACGGCATATGAAGGAGATAGCGAATCAGTTTCTGTGCTGGACTTAATGTTCGATTCAGATCTTATCAATTCTTATCTTGATTTTATACCAGAAGCAGAAGATATGCCTAGGGTTGCAGAAAATGGAATATATGTTCCCGAGAAGTCACTGCTTAATCCTCGCATCCTTGTTGCCGTACCGGCAAAGCTCTTTGATAAAGTCCCAACTGATTATTCTATAGCCGAGGAGGAAACGAATGTTCCCGATACCGGGATAGTTGTAAGGCTTAAAGTATCAGACTTTTATCAGCCGACAATATTCCTTCCAGACATGGTTCAAGATGTATACAATGCAATGAGGTATTATGCCACTGAATATGCAACTTGGTGTTATTTTAAAGAAGAGACGGGGGGAGACTATGGTACTCTAGATTTACTAGATGAAGGCAAGAAAATTAAGGAATTTGCTGCCTCTCTAAAATGGCTAGTGGAAAATCATGGCTTTACCATGTACGGTTCCCAGCAGCTGGAATATATAGAGATTCAATTTGAGCCAGACATGTCAAAGATTGTTTCTATTAAAGTTAATGAGCCTGGTTGTTCGCAAATATCTATCCTTGTCGATAAGCAAGCTCTCAGCGCTGCCGGCGGAAAATCGTTTAAAGACCATGTATGGGACAGATCTAGGACTTTGGCATACATTCAAAGACTCCCAGATATCTGGAATGATGTAAAAGCCCGCGAGCCGATGGAATGGAATGATTTCATTTTAAAGTACACTATTGGCCTTAAATCGACATCTGATTTGGAAGAAGGCATGCCAGATACTGCTACTGGCTGCTTCCTTGACGATCAAGAGTCCCAGCTTAATAAAGTGCTCGAAGGCCTTCTTGATGGCTTGGTTGATTTCCCGTCTGCTTTTGCTGATAGGTTTAACAAGATGTCTTGCTCTCCCGATTCATATAAAGTGAGCGAAGACAAAGATATGCTGAAATTGATGAAAGAAGCAATTGCGGACGGCAGAGATCTTGGGTTGGAGAATTTCTTTGCCGGCGATGCCACTGGCGCTATGATAATGTCCATAATTGAAGATGGAGAACCCATGGACGAGCGCTCATTATGGGGGCAGGTTTTCGATAAGTATGGTTGGTGTGGATTATTGGCGCTAATTGACATGCTTCTGGGCTGCTTGTTACAGGGAGTTTCTACCGCCGATGGATTGGCGCTATTGTCAGAGGCAGCTTTGCGCTCTTTGGATCCGCTAGACTTAGAGAGATTTTTGGTTGGGCTTGATATGGAGCAGCAGAGCGCGATCGCAGCGCAAGTTTCAGAATCATTGGGGATGGTATTTGCAACGCCACCATGGGAAAATGGATATCAAGCCGGTTCCTGGAGTTCAGGCGATCCAAATATTCTCGGGCCAAAGACAGCCTATGAGGCAGCAATCGAAGCCGGAGAAACGATTTACGGCGGCTTTGAGTTAACAGACGGCTATGTTGATCCAAACTCTCCTACCAATAGCGATTATTTAAATGAAATGAAAGACGATCATTTCCGCGCTTTGAATACATTTCTGGATAAAGAAAACCCATCTTCAGCCGGCGCTGAGTTTAAGAATGCATTAACCAATGCCGGCATAGAGAGAGACATAGAATTGATATTTCCATCTTCCGCCGGCGGAGTGGGCACAATAGGTAGAGAATTAGACGCAGTTCAAGATGCACTAGTCGAGGCATATATGGATGCAATACTTGGCACGATGAGTTCAGAGGACATGCTGGCTCAACTTAATACCCTGCCCGGCGCTGAAATTCTTATGTCAACCATAGGCTCTTTTAAGTGTAATATTCCTCCTTTGTTCGACCCTCCGCTGGGTGACTGGTTCAAGGGGCTAGAGCTTGATTATTGCCGAGGAATAAAAGGCCTCGCATACCCGAAATTTGATTTCAGCTTCAGCTTTCCAGACTTCTGGAAAATACTCATGGCTGCGTTAAAAGAGACATTTATACAGCTAGCCACTTCGACGCTATTGAAGATATTTGCATGGCTTATTGAAATGATATTGAATTTGGCTTGTAAGCTTCTGGGAATGGTTGGCGCTGCACTCACGGGAGACTTTAGAGACGCATATCGTGCTTCTTTCTGCGATTCCGAAGTAACGGACGAGGAGCTTGACGAAGCTGCCGCATCGCTTTTTGAGGCACTAGGGGGCTGCGAGCCAGGAGCGCTCCAAGCCGCCGCCACCGGGTTCATAACAGACTTGTCATTGATATTGACATCACAAGAATTGGTGGACTTATTCAATGGAGAAGCAACAGACCATACTCTGGCAGCAATAGTTGAAATAGGGTCGATGCTCTATCCAGACACTTTCGGTAATTGTGAGGGCTTCTCTTCTAAAGACGGAGTGAAAACAGTGTTCGAACGGGCAGGCTCAGTTGTGCCGCCCCAGTATAAAACATCGCCGACGGATATTGACGAGGGCAAGCCGATCCACTCTTCTCTCTGTGATCCGGAAGCAATCGCTGAACGAGATGCAATTCGATGTTCGATTCATAGCGAAAATAGAAAAATGACTCCGGAGCAGTGTGAGGAGCTAATGGACCAACTGCGCAACAGAAACAAGCAAAGCATTACTGATTTGGCAAATTTAGCACAGAACGGGTTGCCTCCACTTCCCCCCTTGCTGTCGCCAGATCCTTGCTCTCCTGGGTTGTTTCCTACTGTGGATCCGATAATGTCATCAGCAGCGTCGGAAGCCACTAAGGGCATATTAGACAGTATATCAACTGCCCACCGGCAGGATTTAATCAATAACCAATGGAATTCTTTTACTTGGGGAACCGGTGGAATCATTAATATGATTATGAGTTCTAAGAAAGGAGATGGTTTTTCAAGACATTTGGACAAGATACAAGATTCTGATCATGAAAATATGTTCCCGGACAAGATTGCAACTCATATGGTTGATACAATGAATGGCGAAGACTTTATCATGTATAGTACGAACAATTATCGCGAGACTCTAGAGCAGGGTACCTCTTGGCCAAACTACCCCGTCTGGGGTGCGGATTATCCGAGAGAGTTTGTTTCGGACGAATGGCACTTCGACGAAACACAAGCCAAAATGGGCGCCCAATCCACCGCACTAAGCGAACTGGCAGACAACCCGGATAATATAGTGCCAGATGTTCCGCCTTATCAGGTAAAGCAAAAAAAGGCAGACATCAATCTAGTGTTTAATGATTATCACCGCCCAGATGGAGATAAGTTAGATTTCGAAATGGAATATAGCGATTTTGAAATTGTTGACAATCGTTCGGTTATGAATGATTATTATCGTATAAAAATAACAGACAAGCCCACTCTTGCGGTAAGCCTCGTCGGCTTTGAGGTGACAGAAACCGCTTCTGGATTTAGGGGAGAAGGAAGAACAGAATCTGGAGTCGAAGCGCTTGTCGACATTGTAGCTACCTCTGGTAGTTTGGACTTGGACATTGACGAGTACTTGGATGACAGAAAATCCCCTAAGCATTCATTGTATGCTAAATTTATCATGGAGAAAATGAAAAAAATGTCTCCAAACGCCGCTAGCCAAATCGATTCTAACAGTGGAAATATCTTTGATGCTTACTATGAGCATTGTGATACATTAAAAAATAAATATTTTAAATTAATATCTCAGAGAATTACCGATGATTCAAACGATGCTTTTGACCATGGCTTCCCCACAGGATTCCAATATGACGAGGCCGAAGACGATTTTGTGGCAACAGAGCTGGGGAATCCCAATCTTATAAAGCTGGATCAAACTTATGTAAATCCAATGACAGGAGAGTCCCAGCCCATCACGCCGGAGGATTATGGCGGTACCGCTGAAAACCCAGCATATTATCTTCCACCACCGGTGTATGGTGGATGGACAAGAATAATGGAAACTTTTGCTCCTGCTGACACGGCATGCGAGCCCAAAGGCCGCGCGGCTGTCAATTTTTCTGAATTGTCTGAATACTATGATAATCTTTTTAACAAACTAGTAGAAGACGAGCGCCTCTTTCAGAATCCAAACTGTGTTATTGAGGCACCATGGGACAAGATATTGGATAGGCCCTCCACATGCGGGGTAGAGATGACGCTGAAGGCGATAATAAGGATACATGCAGCCGAGTGCATGATTACCGGCATGCCATCTTTCCTTCTATTTGACGCAAGTTCTCCGACATTCTTTGACGACTCTATATTAGACTTTGTTGTCGACAAGATCGAATCCGGCCTTTTAGAATATGAGCCATGGCTGGGAATGCAAAATGAATATTACTTCACCTTTATGTCTCAAGCTGTGCAAACATTCGGAAGAATGAAAACAAGAGGAGACATAAAAGAAGAAGACTTGACAAGCCCAGAGCTAAAAGCACTGGAAGCGCTGAATGAATTTCAGGTTAAGTGGGAATCCGAGGTTGCTCCCAAGTTAGCTAGAGAGGCATATCCTGGCGTGCAAGCGGCAGGCATAATGACAGCCGTTGGAAGTGTCTGGGGGCCAGAAGCTACAGGCGCAGCATCAATACTGGCTAGCCTAACTGTCCTGAAAAAACTTAAGGAAATTAAAGAAAATTATTGGCTAAATTATGTTGCGAATGCAGACAATTTGCAGCACTCTCGGGTTCTGCTTCGTCGATTGGTAAGAAATGAATTAGAAGTCGTCTCCGCTGCTGCCGCAAAAGATCTTGAGCCAAAATTCGATGGCATGCATAATTTATTTTTAAACAATTCTGATTTTATGATAGGAGGCTTGTCTGTGTCCGGCCCCAACCATGTTGCAACTTTGAGCGAAGATGAATCCAAGTTGGTACACGATTCGCTACTACCGTCACAAGTTGGAGAGGGCTCCGCCGAGATACCGTATATGCTAGAGAAGTATATTAAAATAACCAACTATGAAGATTCGCAAGATAATCTAGATTTTTCATCGACTTTTGGCGCCGTTAACGACCCAACAAGCAGGCATGCCACATATGACTCTCTTACAGACGATGAAAAAGCATTGATTAATAGGGAGGGGGAAGAATTTAAACACCTCAAAGGAGTGGTTAACCTAAGTGATTGGGCAGATTATCTTTCTAGCAGCGATGTAAAAGCCATATGTGGCGCCAATAGAGAAGTAAAAGATCTCTGGGGAGCGTGGGAATTCGGAGTGAGAGTGGTACAAGTGACTCCAAAGCTACCTAACTCGACTAGCCCTGGGTGGGTGCCGTCTAGTGTTGCGCTGGCGCAGCAGCTTGAACATAAGGCGTTTAATGTAACATTGAGCGACGAATCACAAGCAACGCTGATACCGGTTGCGTCGACAGAAAAAGAAAGCCCGAACAACACAGAGGGAACGCCAATCGCTGATCTTGCGCCATTAAATAACATATACGACGCTGAAATAGATTGCTTAATAGCAGACCTCGTAAAGACACCAGAATATGAAATGGTATTTGATTATTGTATATCTCTCAGTAGAATCTTATCGATATTGACTATATATGTTATGTATTCGTTCACAGCATCTATTGGTTCAGAAGAAGATTGGCCAGAATATCCCGGCGGAAGAAAATTCTGGCTTTCCTTTGGTAATGCTAGATTTTATGGCTGGGATAAGAGAAATCATTTCCGAAGATCCAAAAGGATGGCTAGGGACTTTTTCTTAACCTATTACAACGCCACCGATTTAGATTGGAAACCGCCGAAACCTGAACGCCCAAAATGGGGCGGAATCTCTTGGAGCTTGTTTTGGTGGTTACGAGCGCTTGAAAGAAAATCTGTGTTTGATGCCGACGGCAATCCTTGCTGATGTCAGAGCACTATAAAGGAGAAATAAATGTCAATTTCTACTAGAACTCCATTGATATATGATGAGTCCATCGGCCCTTACAGTGCTGCCACAACTTTGAAAGAAGTTGTATATCAGTACCTTAAGACTCTTGCGCTTACATCTCCCGGAGAAAGAAGGTGGAATAAGAAATTTGGAATAGGACTGAAACACAGACTGTTCGAACGCGACTCCGCGTCACTCAGATCTTCAATCGCGGCATCAATAAGGGAGCAGATAGCACTATATGTTCCCTTTGCAAGAGTGGTTGACATACAGTTTTCATCGGCGGAAAGCGATGGAGGATATCTTTCAATTTCTTTGAGCTATGTTATAGTAACAGGCGCATCAATAAGTGACTTGCAGCAAGTCGGGTGGAGAAGCAAAGCAGACGGTACCGTAGAAACTGATGGCAATTCTGACTCTACAAATTCAGACAATACTGATGCTTCCAATTCATACGACGGTGACTCGTCGATATAAACATTAGCGCAACCCAATCTAGATTGGTGAGATAATATATGTAAACACTATTTATAGTAAATGGGAATTTTTTATTATGGCATCAAAAAAAACATTAATTAACTATACATCCCGAGACTTTGATTCTATTAAGACAGACTTGTTGCTGTACGCTAAGAAGAATTATTCAGAAACATATAAGGATTTTGAAGAGGCATCTTTCGGAGCGATGACTTTAGACATGGTTGCGTATGTTGGAGACATGCTCTCCTATTATGTAGATTATCAGGCAAACGAGATGTTCCTTGATTCTGCTGTTGAGCAAAATAATGTCATAAGGCACGCCAAGAGCTTTGGATATAGCTATGAAGGCCTAGCGTCCTCTGTCGGCGAGGTAGACTTTTTTATTCTCGCTCCAGCGAACTCTGCTGGCCTAGGCCCAGATTCAAATTACTTACCTATACTGGCTGCCGGCGCCTCAATCACATCTGAGGGCGGCGCCGCCTTCACATTGGTAGATGATGTGCGTTTTGATTATTCTCAAAATGAAGTAGTTCCGGCAAGAATGTCTGACTCCGGCGTCCCAACCTATTATGCGATAAAAGCAACTGGACAGGTTGTGTCGGGAGAAGTAAAAACAGTTAAAATTAAGTCCGGAACACACGAGAGATTTAAAAAGTTAAAAGTTTCTGGGCAGAACATTGCTGAGATATTAAGCGTAGTAGACTCCGCCGGCAAAGAATTTTATGAGGTTGCGAACTTATCCCAAGATGTTATTTATAGGGATGTTGCCAATAGAAGCTCCGACTCAGATAATGTTCAGTCTATTATGCGCCCATTCTCAGCTTCCAGAAGATTTACGGTAGAAAATCTGCAAAGCGGAACATATCTTCAATTCGGCACCGCTACTGAAGATGAGCTAAAGTCTCCATCTGTCTCTAAGACTTCTGATGTTGCTCTCAAAGTCTACGGGAAGAACTATACCACTTCTACATCTTTTGATCCATCGAAGCTAACATCTACGAGTAAGATGGGTGTTGTTCCATCTAACTCGACATTGACAATAAAGTATAGAATAAACAACAGCGCTAAAACCAACGCCTCAGTTGGATCTCTTAAAAGAATAAATAATAAATCTATGACATTTAAAAACTCAACACTGTTGTCCTCTGGTAAGATGTCGGATGTCTCGAACTCACTGGAGGTTTCAAACTCCGAGCGCATTGTTGGTACCACCTCAATACCGGATAATACAGAGATTAAACAGCGCGCTCGCGGCGCATATTCGGCACAGGACAGGGCTGTAACAGTACAGGATCTTGAAACATTTGTTTACATGATGCCGGCAAAGTATGGCTCTGTTAAAAGATGCAGGGTTACCAGATCAAGGGGAGATAGAAGGAGGAATACGGATATGTATCTCCTTTCAGAGGCATCTGATGGAAAATTGGTTGCACCAACAAGCACACTAAAACAAAATCTTAAAATGTGGATTTCTCAAAAGAAAATGATGAACGATATGATTTACTTAAAAGATGGAAAAATATTGAATTATGCTGTCGACTTTTCGATTTCAGCAGATCCGAGCAAAAACAAGAATGAAGTACTCGGTGCAGCAATTTCTGCATTGCGACAAGCCCTTGAAGAGCCTTTGTATATGGGAGAGCCGTTATATTTGACGGACATATATGCGATTTTGAATAAAGTAAGCGGGGTTGTCGATACTAGAAATGTGAATATATCCATTAAGTCCGGACTGGGTTATTCAGCCACGGCAGTGGATATCAGAAAATTGTTGTCGGCAGACGGCATGACAGTAGAAACACCAGAAAATGTTGCATTGGAAATGAAGTATCCATCTTCTGATATTAATGGGAGCGTTATATAGTGGCAATCAAGAGATTTATAGCAACAGCAGATACGACTATTACAAACGCCTTTTTGGAAGATTTGACGAACCGCGCCACCGGATCTAATATGGGATTGGCAGACTCTTTAGAGGTATTTTCTGTATATGGACAGGTTAGCGCTAGCGCAGCATCTCGTTTTGCCGGCCCTGCAACTGAGAGTTCTGGATATTCTCAAGAGATTTCTCGAACTTTAGTCAAGTTTCCAGTAACCACTGCCGATGATAGTGCAAATTCTATACAGGCAAAAAGGAATTCTGGGGAGGTACCTGCATCAGGGAATGTCTCGTTCTATCTCAGGATGTACAATGTATCGCATCACGAAACCCTACCAGTTTCATCTAAGGTGAATGTTTTCGCTGTATCTTCATCCTGGGAAGAAGGCAGGGGAGTGGATTTGGATACATATAAAGATGTAACAAATGATAATGAGGGCGCAAACTGGATGAACGCGTCAGGTAGCGGTGGCGACTGGCAAAAACCAGGAGGAGATTATTGGTCAGGATCCGCGGATTCGGGCATCAAATATACACAAACCTTCGCGAACGGAAATGAAGACATAGAAGTGGACATATCTGAGTTAGTGGAGCAATGGATTGATGGAAGAAAAAGCAACTATGGGATAGGCATATTCTTAACAGCCAGCCAAGAGGCTTATTTTTCAAGCTCTACCGGTTTAGATTTGAGCCCTAAGCTTTCCGGCGGCATCCTGCATAACCTAGAAGGAGCTACAACATCTTATTATACTAAAAAGTTTTCAGCAAGAAGTTCAGAGTACTTTTTCAAGCGTCCCTGTATCGAGGCACGCTGGAATTCATCAACGAAAGATGAAAGAGGCACTTTTTATTATAGTAGCTCACTAGCCACAGCAGAAGAAAATCTGCAAACACTTTATCTCTATAACTATTTTAGAGGCCAACTAAGAAACATACCGGGAGTAGGAGCATCGACAATATGGGTTAATATTTATTCAGGCTCCTCCGAACCGGCTGGAAGCAAGCTCGCCCCGGTACCAGATGGCACCCATGTTAAGC
>Ga0098061_1001215_pt1 | contig 12492 bp, 14 predicted proteins | sample 22_taG_FD_92579 | JGI IMG/M metagenome (GOLD analysis project Ga0098061, IMG submission 92579) | Marine viral communities from the Subarctic Pacific Ocean - 22_ETSP_OMZ_AT15343 metaG | ecosystem: Environmental > Aquatic > Marine > Oceanic | place: Subarctic Pacific Ocean | collected 2015-01-20 | reverse complement strand
ATTTGCAGTTGAAGGAGTATATGCTTGAGAGAAAAATTCACCACCCTCAGACCTTTGAGGAATCGTATTATCAGCAGGGAAGGCGGACTGAGCCCCCATTGCTCCTTTTCCTACATCATAAACTGTTGTCTTGATCATAACGCCAGCAGGGTAAGTCGCACTACTCCCTAAAGTTCCTTCAAAAGTGTCCCTCCACGAGCTTGTGCCATCCCCATCTACTCCAAGGAACTTTCCACCTGCCGTTCCAGACTCGCCTGTGGATAAAACCCACGTTCCTTCTTGATTTGCTAATGTGACATTACCATCTGATCCAGGGTCAGTGATCGATGCAACTGTCAACCAATGATTGTTCCCTGCATCCCTCACTTTTAAGGTGTAAGGTGCCCCACCTGTTGTATCTAGCCAGAACATTCCTGCAGTTGTTGCTGATGGTGCTGAAGTACCACTATTACAGGATTGGATGGCTGCCAAAACATTGTTCACATCAGCTCTGACTGTTGCTCCACCAGCATTTGCAATAGAAAAATCATGTTGTGCCATATTTACCTTTTATGAAGATATTTGTTGTGCGTAAACTCTTAAATTCTCTATCGTGATTTGATGACTTGATGCATCTGATATTGGAAAAACACGAAATTTGAAACCTCGTGCTTTCGTTTCAGTCACATAAAAATCATACCATTCACTCCATGTTGCTCCTCCAGATGCAGGATCATCATCAGTTTGTGCAAATTCCAAATTTAAATCTGTGACACCTTCATTCACATTGTCGAAATCTGTCCATGTATCTATAAGACCTGAACGTGAATCGATTTTATCTGTCCAATTTGTCACATAAAATTTTGCATAGCTTGCTAATCTGACATTTTTGACCGTTGTTAAATCAATTTTGTTTGCAAATTCATAATATGGTGTCGCACCTGACCATTCTCCGTCAGTTCTTGAATAAATACCTGTTAATGCATCCCAATCATCAAGTGCATCAATATCTGAAATGTTGTCGAAATCTGTGGCTGAAGTTAATTTCAAAATATCATCGGTTGCAACCATTTCGACTTTAGTTCCTGCAAACGTAGGTTCTTCAGTTATTGTTGATAAAGTGGATAATGCTTGTACTGACGCTCCATCATGAGCAAATGTTGCAGGCATCGATTTTTGATTTGATGAATCAGTTGCACGCAACAAATAAGTTCCTGCTAATAAAGGAACAATCGCAGTAGTTTGATTTCCTGCAATACGTTGGGATATAACAACTCCGTTATCCCAATTTGTTACCGTCGAATCAACAGAATGAGCAATTCTGTAAAATCCTCCTTGTTGTACATCAATTGATTCAGAAATAGTCCATCTTGCTAAAGCTACCGTAGGTCCAATCGAATTAATGATTAAATTCGTCATAACTTCAGGAGGTGTTGGTAAACCAGTACAGACTAAGGAAGCAACAGTTGCCGTTGCTTTCGTCCCTTCTACATTTCGCGCCACAACACGGAAATCAAATGTACCAACACCAACTTCAAAAACATCAATCGATGTTTCCTGTGTTTCACCTACGACTTGATAAACACTTGCTGAACCTAATTTATAACTTATTTCATATGCACTCAGGAAATTGTCAGAAATGTCATCCCATGATAATGCAACTTTGTTTTTAACTCCTGCTCCATCTCTTGTTGTATAAGTTGATTCTGTTGCTGTTAAGCCTGTGACTTGTGTAATTGATGATGAATCTCTTGTTGTTGTTCTTGCTGAGGCTGACGGTGTGGTTATAGTTGTATCTCGATCATAAACAGAATTTGTATGTTCTGTTAATGTCATTGCGATTCCTCCACCAGCAATTTTTACCGTCCGGACTCTAAATTGTTTTGTTGTCCATCCAAATGTGGAATAGGTAATATCGACAATATCTCCTGGAATTACATCGGCGGCTTCTGTTGTTGCAATCACATTAACCGTCATATTAGCTCGTGATTGTTTAACTATAATTTTTGCCATGTACCGTGCTTGCTGAAAATTAGTCACGGCAGGCATACTAAGTCTTTTTTCTAACGGCTTGTTATTATCTGCTGTTAAATATGCACTATGAATAGTATTTTCAGCAGTTACATTGATATCGGGATATGAAACTTCTGATGATTTCCATTCATCATTAGGATCTGTATATACAACAATAACTTTGTTATATTTTGCCCTTTTACCAGCATTGCTTAATCGAATGCCTCCAATTATATTATCCGTAGTTAAAGTTATTACTGGTGTTCCACTGAACGATTGATCTATGTGAGCATAATATTTCCCATTGCGATAATGTATTTGTCCAAAACAAGGGCTTAATATTTTTTTAACATTTGAAAGAATAGTTTTCCTTGTATCCAGTATTATATTGGATGTAAATCTTTTATCTCCATTTGAATCCGCGGCATCACAGTAATCTCTTGCAGAGTTAAAAGTCGTTGTATCTAACACGCTTGAATTTAATCCTGCACCAAATCGTGTATTTGTTAAATAATCCTTCAATTGATTAATTGGATTATCATCATTTCCTGTAATTGATCTTCCACTCATATCAAAATACAATTTAGGAAGACGATTCATTTCTGTTTGATCATATGTGAATTTATAGAATGCCATTGCGACACCTTTACACAAATGACTTGCAGTCCATGTTGGTGCAGTATTAATCCATGTATTTTCAGCAGTTGTGCAATCTTGAGCAACAGATGTTGTACCACGACCATTATCGGAGCCTTTTGTGTATGCAAATTCATAATAACTGGTCGTAGTTAATATAGATGCTGGTTCAGACCCTGGATTTGGTGATGTGGCATTAATTCGTTCACCTTCACATAATGCATAATATAAAAATAATTGTTTATTATCAGTTGATGTTTCTCTTAAAATTACTTGTCCTTTAGTTCTTCTGGTACCATAAATAACAGGTAATCCAGAAGTTCTAGGTTCAAACGGTGATGTTTTAAGTCCAGGTGCTATTGAATTTGCATCTACTTCATAATCATATCCACCATCACCTCCAAATATGGGATCATCAAAAATAGTCCCTGTTGTTATAGTTCCACCTGTGTCTTGATCAGGATCCCAAGGATTAGGAATATAAGGATCTTCAATTTGATCAATTACAGGATCAACAATATCTTGTATGACATCTTCAATTGGATCTAAAATTGCTTCCTCAATTACTTCTACAACTTCCTCTGCTAAGCACAATGGACCATCATAGGAAAATGATTCCGAATTTATTTCTATGAGTTGATCATCAACCCATATCCATTCTATTTTGGAATAAATTTTCATTAGTTATCCAAAGGCCAATAAATTCCGTTTGTAAATAATGCTTCACCAAACAAATCCGATTGTTTGGCTTTTTCCACTAAATGATCCAACAATGTTGTTCCAAAAATACCTGAACAATTATTTTGCAATGCAAAATTTGCAATGGTTCCAAATGCCTCAATCCACATTTTTTCTGCCACTTCTTCCTCCACTTGATCTATTCGTGTGATGCAAAAAATATTGAGATTGTTTTGACCTGTAAAGCCATCCTTTATTAATCTGGTTATGCATAAATAATTCACAGAATTTTCATTGTCATAACTTATCCACAAATGCATTCCATCACTTTGCATTGCTCCTAAAACACGACCCATCACCACTTCAAAATATTTATGGAAATATTTATTACTTTTGGCCCATGAATGCGATGATGCTCCTGCATTTTTAAGATGTTGTTTGTATGAATCCCAATTTTCTAAAATTTCTTCAAAAGATAATCGTTTTAACATCAATCCTTTTCAATACCCCATTCTAATCGTTTTCCTGTCTGAGAAACTCTATCAAAACACAAATCATCCTTAAAAAATCGTTGTTGAGATGCATCTGTCAAATATCTTCCACTGATTTGATCCAATTTAGCCCAATGATTGGTTACTTTTAATTTCAAAATACTGGAACCCAGTTTTTCTGTAATAGTCATGCTATTAACATTGCCTTGAAATATTTCAAAAGGAGCATCAATAATTGCCATATCAGAACTCATTAACGATAGATAAATTGTTACTGGACGATCAACATAACCATTTGTTAGCAAATCCGACATGATTCCTGTTGATACCGCTGTCAAAGTTACATCCAATGCCGAATTTGTGATTGCAGAATCATCCTGTAAATCACCTATGTTTATGAATAAACCAGTTGAAACATAATCGTTACTGCTGTAGGTAATCGTTGTACTGGCATTTGTTAAATAATAAGTCGTATTGAATTCCAATTTTATAAGATTAGCTAAATAATAATTGGACGAAGCTAAAGTAGTTTTGACGGTTGCTGACAATCCTCTACTAAAAGTGCCTCACATAAATCAAGTGCAAATGAAAACAAATTATCAAATCCTGTAGAATATTCGATTAAACCACCACCCATTAAATAAACAGTAAACGGTACTGATGAAGTTGTAATTACATCGTTTTCTGCAGGACTTGTTATTAATGCTGGTTCAATTGTTAATGATGAATTCCCTCCTGCATCTGATGCATTATCTGCAACAATGTTGTAAATCTTCGTATGATTCGCAAATTTGATGTAGTCTCCTGCTTTCAGTAAATTTCCTGCTGTTTGATCTCCAGTCCATCCATCAGTAACGACTGTTCGACCTGTTTGTGATGCTCCATTTACTAATGGTGTGCCTAATGATGTCCCTGTTGTAGAACCAACAACAGGAGGCACAACAGTGAAGGATTCATACGATCCTCGTTGTTTCATAATGAACGCATATATAGGAGCAAATTCACTTCTAGTCATGAGTGGAAAAGAAGCATACAATTTAAAATATTGTCCACCTATTTGACGAACCTGTCGTTTTCCTGCTATTGAACGACTTATAATTGTTGGAACAATAGAGGAAATGCTGAGATCAGTAAATGCTGGTGTTGTAGGTAATGCTCCACTCATTACAATCCTCTTCTTAATTTTCTAGATTGTGCTTCGTTTATCATGCCGATGATCATATCTCTTCTGGACGTCAACAATTGATCTATGCCTCTAGCATTAATTGCGGTGATTTTGAAATTCACATTTGTTGAACCACCTACTTGATTGTTGGGAGTAATTTGTCCTGCATTAGAAGGGGTGAACAACTCAGGACCTTTCTCTCCCACGAGATATTGTTTACCTCCTGTTACTCCACCACCATATTGTTTAGGGGGTGGTTCCATGGCCGCAATTTTTTGAACATACATCATTCCTAATGCGACCATTGCCGATGCTAATGCTACGCCAACATACGGAATTTTCATAGCCGAAGTCGCGGCATTGTAGGTGTTGATTGTTGCTTCTGCGATTGCCATTGCTTTCCAAAAATCAAACAATTGTCTACTTTCGTCTTTCAGTGCGGCGGCCATAGATGTTGTCGTTCCAATTGCGGAAGTCAAACGTGCCACGTTCAATTGCTTTTCTGTTTCTGCACCTTCCTCTTTCGTTTCATCAATTTTTTCTTGTGTGTCTTTTACAATGGCGCCTTTTCGTGCTTCATATTCTTCAAATGATTGACCTCCTTGATCATAAAACTCTCGGTTAAGATTGAGTTCAATTTGTGCATTTTTTTTGATTCTTTTAAGTTTCCTTTGTTCAGCCGTTTCGCCCGCACCTTCAATTCGTGCATCAATAGCCAACATTTTGGTTGCTAATTTTTCTATTATATCTAAACGATCACCTAATGCTTTAGTACCAGCTTCGATAATATCTCTTTGAGTCCCAAATAAAAGATTAGTGTCATACACTACATTCGACATTGAATCTAAATCTTGATGCGTTTTATCTACGTATCCAGAAATTTCGTCTAAATAATTGACTTGTTTTTTTGCTTCCTCCGAAACCTCCATTTCATATACGACTATTTGCTTTGTTTTTTCAGCAATTTTCGCTTTAATTTGAGACATTTTTTCAAAAAGAATTAAATCACCACCTTCAACTTGTGGTAATGATTTCATTCCTGTAGGTAAATTGTGCCAATTTTCAAATTCTTGTCCTGTCTTTGTTAATTCCTCTCGTAATTGTTTTAACGACATTCCATACAATCCAAATGGATCTTCACCAGAAATTCTTCTGGAAATCTTATCTAAACCTCTCGACATCCTTTCCAACCCAACTGTAATAACTCCTGTGGTACCTGTGGATTCATCAACTACGTTCACAAAATTCATCCATGAATCGCCCATTTTCGTGGTTGCTTGTCCTACTGTCCCTTGAGTTTTGTCAAATTCTTTTTGAATAACCTCACTTTGTTTAAGAATGGCTTTTGTAACTGATTCTGCATTCAATTTCCCTTCAGAACCCATTTGTCTTAATTGTCCGATAGTCGTACCCATGCCTGTTGCAATCATCTTTGCAACTCTTGGTGCGTTTTCCATAATGGCACGCAATTCATCACCAGCTAATCGACCTGATGCTAAACCTTGCCCTAATTGACGAACTGCTGAAGATGTTTCCATGATTCCAGCACCAGACACAGCAAATGCTTGATTTAACGATTCTGTTATTTGAAGGAGGTCTTTTTCTGAAAGGCCTAAATGATCGCTGGATCTGGCAAGACGAGCATATAACTCGGATGTAGCTTCAAAACTGACTCTAGTAGATTTTGATAGTTCAAAAAGGGTACCATACACTCTGGTGAGGTCTTTTGATGTACCAGTGACAAGTTTAAGTTTGTTTTCTAATTGAGTAGCACGATCCGCGGCATTGATGAAAGAACGAGCCACCAATGCTAAACCTGTGGCACCAGCAAGAAGAGCGAAGGTTTTTTGAAGTCCAGATGCGGCACCTTCCAGACTATTCATACTGCGTTTCGCAGATCGAAATGCTGGTTTCGTCCGATCTTCAGCAGTAAGAACTATTTTCTTTTGTGTCGCCATTTACGTTCCTGCTCTTCCTGTTGTGTTTTTTTCCAACTGAAATATCCCGCCCAACCTTGCAATTCAGCCATATTTAATTCGACAATTTCGGACACCGACTTTCCTAGCGTTTCTGCCAGTTGGAAGCAGAACAGAAGATCAGGGTCCGATGTCAGTTTTTTTCGGCTTCTTCAGACGTAATGTCAACATCATCAACAACCATTCGGTTGCAAATATTTAAAACAATGTCGGGATCTACGTCCCTTTCAAATTGTTTGAATTCAGCTTGAGCAAACAAAGGTTTTTTGTTGGCATCCAATGATCTGTAAATTAGAGTTTGGATTAAACCTCCTGCTTGATCTCCTTTTGAAAAAAATTCCCCAACTTTACGTTGTTGAGCAAAGTTCATTTTAGGATAATAATAAATAATCATCGGACCTTTATCATCACCCCATTCTGGAACTTCGATATTCTTTAAATTTCCAAGTATTTCATTGGAAAAATGTTTACTTGCTTTGTCTATTGCTCTTTCACTCATCCGGCCTTTAGAGTTAAGCGTTTACATGATCTAAGACACCAGTTCCTTGAAAACTCGCATTTAATTTTACTGAATCTCCAATTGAACCAGATACTGATACCCCTGTAACAATGATAAAACCTTCCCAGCGATCAACACCTGTTGTTCCACCTGGATACAACAATAATTTTTTGGTGTTATCTAATGCCAATAATGATGTTTCAAATGCTTCTTGAGCGGCATCATCCGCGGCATCCCAATGCATTTCACATGATCCCGACCACGAATATTTACCAGCAACAAAATCACGATAATTATTCGATCCCATTGTAGTTACATCAATAGTATCGGAAGAAATATCCAATGACCACCCAGCTATCAAGCCGACGGTCGCTTCACTTCCACTTGTTCCGAATTTTATTACTCCACCATCGCCTTTTATAGCTGCCATGATAAATCCTTTTGATTATGCCACCGCATCGGAGGCTGTTTCTAAATTTGCGTATTCAACCGAATAGTTTAAACGCACTATTCCCACTGGGATATGAGCCTCAGGCTCAAAACGAAAATCGGTACTCTGCAAAACTGAATCTCTTGCAAGAGAATTGATTGTCCTATTTCCTGCCATTGCTTCCTCAACTTCTTTCGATATTAAATCCAATGAATTAAGAATGGTTGAAGCCATTAAAACAACTCCTTCAATAACAAGAATCATCGATCTGTTTAATTCACGGTTCGTTGCGTGTTGCGTTACCACCTCTACATCTTCCGTCTCAATAAATATTGCCAACCCTGGCAAGGATTCTGTTGCTAAAGGATATATAGGAGTTTGTTGGACTCTTGCTCCTGTGGTGGTCAATGAATCCACTATTGACCCTGCAACATAATCCCTGATCTGCCGACGGAGATGATTTGCCATCGATTATTTATCTTTATTCGATGATTTTTTTTCATCAACAGCTTCCGCATGACCTCTACGAATCCATACTCCTGCCGTTCTTTTATCGACATCCACTTCATCTCCAGCTCTACCGACTGAATCGGAACCATCAGAAGAAATCATGTATTTATCTCTTTTAAGTTTCACAATCATGAATCCACTCTCGCCACTTGGAACGTGGTCAATGTTGGGGTTGAAAATAAAACAGAATCAGGATTCATATTACTGAATCCTATTTGTTCACCCTGCAATGAATGAAACTCACGGAATCTCAATGTATTGCTTTCGTTTGTAACTGTTGTCCGATCATACAAAGTTTTGAGGTTTGCAATTCTTGACTCCACGTCCTGCATTCCTGCTCCAGAAAACGCCACAATAAGCACCTCAAAATTGTAGAATTCAACAACAGTATCTTGTTCTTGTGGAATCTCGTTTTGCCATTCTGCTGTCACCAGTTCAATTCGTGGAACAATGTAGATGTCGTTGTTCGTGTATCCTGTCCTTGTTACTTGTGGATCGAATACAGCATTGAAATTCTGATAACTGATTGCCGTGTATGACCAGTTATCTGACAAATGATCCAATAATGATTGTGCTGGTGTTGGCATTATTTCATCAATCCTGCTAGTGCTTGAGCCCTTCTCATTGCAAGATCAGCAAAAAATTTATTTTGAGGACTGTGACCTTGCTCCAATGCCTCTATATAAGGTGTATTGTTGGTGATATGAACTGTGGTCAAACGTGCTTCGTTCACTTTCAATTTTGCATTTGCAGAAGTAAATTTGATTCCAGATCGACCTGACATTCCTCTTGAAGCACTTTTCCCTTCCCCTGCATTCGGGTCATAACTGGATGAAGCAGTATTCATTGATAAATCCCAATTGTTTCTTGCTCTACCTGTGTCAACTGGTGTACCAATAATTACATCTCTGTAAATACTCATGCAGATTTGACGAAAGAATCGGTCAATATCCTTTCTATTGTATGGATCGCCAGTAACACGCATTCTGACTTTGAATTGAGATGCCATAGGGTTAGTAGATTCTAATAAGGGTCCATTAGTTAAATCTAATAAGGGTTAGTAGTTTCTAATAAGCCTTATCTGCAATGTGCCTCCCACAAAAGATCCGTTGAACCCATTGATGTTTGAGTCAATTCCATAATTCGATAGTTTCGGCCACTAATTGTAAGGAAATCATCAGTAGTGTCCCTAGGATCGACACCAGACACAGGACGTAACAAAAATCGTTTATCAGACTCCAGTATATAGCCATTGCTATGTTTCACCTCCGATGCACTATATTGCTTTTCCACGACCTTTATCGTTGATGTCGTATCAGTTAATGCTTGGGCACTAGTTAAAGGCGTATAAGCTCCAGGAACACGTTTGTTATAGGTTGCTGATTTCGTCAATGTCAGCCCACCAACTAAAGTGTCAGCCATTAACGAACTGATGATGCTATCAACATTGGAATTAATGCTCATGCTCGATTCAATCTCCTAGAAGCTCGCCAAGGAATCATGTATTGACGGACTCGATGAACTGAATTTCCTGCAATCGCTTCCATCATTTTCTGATCGGATCGTTGCTGATATTCGATATTGACGGTATTAGCCAATGCGGAAAGTTTAGATTCGTACCGAGTTTCAATCGTATCGGCTGATGAATCCAATCTTCGTACTTGCATCATAACGATCTCGCATTGAGCGTTTTTGATGCGATTGTCTATTTTACTGGATGGGTAGAGAGTGGCTTGATAGAACGAAATCCAGCCTAATTCCCTAGGAAATTCTAGGGCTTGGTTACTGTCAGGTTTGTAACCTCTCCAAATTTCAATGGAATCCAATGCCAATGCAGAGTCACGGAGATGAGCTTCCTTTACTGCATCCGTCAATGCATCCCAAGTGGCATCGAAATTAACCTTATGCTCTTCAAAATAAGTATTAGCTTCCGCTAATGAAGCATAGGAATCCGTCGTTGATCCACTTATCGTGGTAGTGAGAGCCATTAATCCTCCTACAATTGAAGTGAAGGTTTATATGCACTCAAGTCTTTTTTTTTGAAGTTGTATTCCCTTTTGGTGGTGAAGATATCGGCTTTGTAGATGCGACATCTGACCACAATTTGTGAATTTTCGGATCAAAATCAGTTTGATTTATCACCATTGCTCCACCTTTGGGATGTACAACTTTAATTCCTGGGATACTGGACATAATTCTCCTTTATGAAGATTAACCCCTCCACAATCCATGTGCCGATGTGTGTGGAGAGGCTAATTGATTAGTGTTTAAACGTTTTCTTGAATTCTAACTGCAAGGTTAGGCTCAAGCGTTTTAACACCATAAAGGATGTCCAGAGTGACTTTGACTTTCGCATTGTCATCGTCATATGCCATCCGACTACGGATACTCAGACCCGTTTGATCATCAGTGACTGTGGACATATTGGCTCCAGCTCCATCTCCAATTTCTGGGAGAGGAACAACAACAAGTCCGAAAGCATTTTCATGGAAAAGCATATTCGCATGGAAAGCATCGGTATTGTCATCTCTGCCAGTTGCATGAGATTCAGTGGTTGAAATTGCAGCGGTTATCGCGGCTCCACTATCATAAGCGGCTACCAAGTTAGGGAAAATCGCTACGGCTGTATAAGCTCCACCAGATGCGGTATTTGTTGCAGTAACCACATATCGTTGGCTATTCGTTGCAATTACAAACGAATCACCAGCAACAAAGGTTTCCACTCCCGACCCATTTGCAATTGCAATAGTGCTATCGCCTTTTGAACCTGCTCCATTTAACGTTAATCCAGTTACATCACCTCCACCAATTGCAGTTCCAGAAGTATGTTGCTGAACATTGTGGGAACGAAAGAATTCGATGCCGAATCGTGTTCCTAAATGTCCCTTCATCAAGGCATCCTGATTTGCTGTTCCACCTGTCAATGTTGCAGAGTGAAAATGCGTTGATGCCAACAAATTCTGTTCAAAATTAGGAGATACGGCACAATGAACTTTCCCATCATCCATATCAACTTGTCGCCCTGCATTATCTACAAGAACTTTGCGTGGTAACGTAATATCCGCAACGGCTGTGGGTGTCGCTGAACAACCGACATACCAAGGAATATTCACATATTCTGACATGAGATCAGAATCAACCTGATTTGCCAAAGAATAGGCCGCGGGTTGGATGTGTTCGTCAATGACTCTGGAACCTGTTTGAGTCAATTCCTTATCAGTCAACGCAAATTTGACTTGATACCACTTATTGATGGTAATGGTCTGGCTGGTTGTATAAGGATCGTTTGTTGAGGAACTCGGTGCTGATGTAACCGAGAAATCAGAAGGCTTTCTTACTTGGACTGTTTCACCAAGGTTATAACCTTTTCGTTCTGTCTCGTATCCACGATAGACACGATTTGATATGCCGAGAGCATTCTGAAGCAGAATCAACGCTTCCGCGGCATAAAATGTAGGATTATAGGGAGTTAAAGTATTGGCCATGAGGCACCTTTTTGATTGAGTTAATCAATTTGATGCCTCCGGCACCGTACGAAGTAGGGTAAAAAACCCTTACCTGCACCGCAGGAGAAAATGTGAAGAACTTTTACTCGATTACCAGTTGTCTACCAGTTCGCTCGGCTTCTTCCTTTGCTCGTTTGTAGAGACTCAGGTTTTTACCTTCTGCTTTTGACAACCTTATTGCACCACCAGAACCAGTCTGGAACTCCTCTGCTGACCTCGCTCCACCACCAGTGGAAGGTTTCACAAAGGACGGATCATTTTGATAATCTAGTATATAATCCTCAATGTAATCACTGATTCCATACAAGTCAACACCATTTTTTGCATATCGAATGTTATTATCCTCATCTTTTGCGACAATTTTGCCTGCATCATCAACATTAAATGATTGTTTTGCACGATCCATCAAAAGCATTCTTGCTACATTCGTTAACATAGGTTTGTTATCCAACGTCTCCTGAACAGTTCTATCGATCACGTTTTGATTCAGTAATCGTTGTTTGTTTTCCAACTCTTTCTGTGCATTCTCGACATTCTCCTGCAATTGTTGGATTTGTTTACCGTGTTGTTTGTCAAGTTGAGCAATTTCCTTCTTCAACAATTCCTCAT
>Ga0098061_1001214_pt1 | contig 12492 bp, 18 predicted proteins | sample 22_taG_FD_92579 | JGI IMG/M metagenome (GOLD analysis project Ga0098061, IMG submission 92579) | Marine viral communities from the Subarctic Pacific Ocean - 22_ETSP_OMZ_AT15343 metaG | ecosystem: Environmental > Aquatic > Marine > Oceanic | place: Subarctic Pacific Ocean | collected 2015-01-20 | reverse complement strand
GCCGGATCGCCTGCTTCATCAATACCATGCATGTCGAGAAAACGTTGAAGCTTGTTTGCTTCTTTCGAGTCGCCGATTTCCTGCGCTTTTGCAAGTTTGGCTTTGACATCTTTAGTCCATTGTTCGTGCGCCCGGCGGTCGTACCGTTTTACCTGCTTGGCACGCTTGTCGGAGTCATAAGCTTCCCAAATCAGTTGTGCTTCTTTATCTCTCTCGTTAAACATCATTAGGTCCACCACTCTTTCTTACCAGCTGCCATTTTTTTAGCTATAGCGTCTATGTATTCTTTGTTTTTCTGTCGATCTGCTGCATCTGATGCGCGATCAGCATCACTATCACCAACGCCTGCTGCGGTGTTCATCTTCTTCTGCCAATACTCCATAGGATTTGCAGTCGAATATGTACTCATCATACCGACTGTACCTGGAGCTCTACTATCATCACTAACTTTCCAAACTTTAACTTGTGGGAGCCATTTCATTTCAGGAGTCATACCCTGTTTATCTACTTCTTTGCTATAATTCTCAGGCCACTTCAATGGATTCCAACCTAGTTTCATGATACCTGGAGTATCATCACTAAATCTATAATCTTCAAAATTATCGCCATAATCGGTCATCCATGTACCACCTGCTTGACGTTCAAGCTCTTTTATAAATTCATCCCAGCCGCCACCGCCCTGTGGTGCACCAGTGCGTTTGTCCATGGTATCAAAATCTTTATGTTTAGCATAAAACGCCATATCTTTAACGATACTTCCTATTTTCAAAGGCCTATACAATTTTAACTCAATCGCGTGTCTATTCGTTATTGAATCATCAGGCCATAAGGCATCACCAACTTGGATCATATTAAAATTATCACCAGGCTTAGCGGACTTCAACGTACTTATCGTATCCGCCGTCGCTGGTGGTGGTGCTGACCCAGGTTTCGCATGATCGACTGGCGAGGTAGGGGCTGCTTGTGGAGCACCAGCCTTACCAAAATCAGCAGCAGGTGTCGGCGCCGTACCGAAATCAGCATCGTACTCTAAGAAAAACTCTTTAAATTTTTTATTCGTTGTCATATCTTGTTCCATTCCGGAATAATCAGCATCCTTCGGGATGTTCTGGAGTTCAGGTACCTCTAAATCTCCAACAGTTGATCCTTGTGAAAACTCGTCTTTTATAATACTATCAATGTACGTTATAACTTGATTTCGAGTCGAGTTTCCAAACTTCCCACTAAATTTCAAATTACTCAACGCGTCTCTAACCTGCTTGAACTCTTCTCCACCCCATTGTTTGCCTGGTAGCGTGAACATCGACATCGAGTCGACCAGGCGATATAACCACTCGCGTTCTTCCTCTGTCGGTGGTTCATCATACAATTGGTTCCGTGTCTCGGTGCTGTCCGGGACGGTGACCTTGTAAATAGCTCTTGTAATATACTCAATAGCTCCATTAACCCCTGGTTTATCTGATAACCTAGGACTTGACGCAATAGATTTCTGTACAGTACCAGGATGAGGTAAATTATGAGGTATAGCTTCAGAATACATCTCTGTTGTTGCCTCTTCCTCTCTCGCATCCATCATAGCTGCGGGAACTAGCCCTTTGATAGATTCAATAACATTTACCCACTCAGGTGGTGGATTTGCCGGATCTATGTTTCGGCGTGATAGCTGATCAGCTATCCAGTTATCTACGTGCGCGTAAATTGCTTCATCACTAACATTAGGGACCGGACTGTGGCTGAATGGGCGGGTTTTCAGAACATCATACAAGTATTGACCAAACTCTTCCGAACGTTCAGGAGTATAGGCACCAATATGCAGTTCAGTACCTCGATTAGTATAAGAATCCCATTGACTACGATCTGCGCCTGGATCATCACCAGGGTCATCACCAGGATAACGACCGAACTTTGGCCAGTCAGCCTCTGCGATTAGTTTTCCTCGTGAGGAATATTTCTCTGCAATCAGTCTGTCGTCTCTATCTATCATTTATTCTAAATCAGTAACCACTTGTCGGCATGCCCGTAGTCTCGTCGTCACCCTCTATGTCACGGAATTTATTGTTAAGTATCGTTACAAGTTGAACTAAATCCTGAATGCCCCAACCTTTATAGTGTCGGAGAATATCTGCATCACCTCCACCATCAATTAAGCTATTTAAATCGTTTATTATAGCGCTCACAAACGCAGGGGATGATCCTGAGCGCTTGTAAGTATCCATCACTCGGTCTACTCTTGCGAGAATATCTGCATCAGGTACTAGTCTCCCATCAGGAATTGAGGGTGGTGGTTGATCTCCATATGCTAACCAATCTCTGCCACCCTCAGGCCATCCGTCATCCTCAGCATTCTTATACTCAGTATACATGCCTTCCACTATTTGCTCTAAATCCTTCTCTCTACTAGTTTTTTGTTGAGTGTCCTTATTTTTCATTATGTTGCTGTCGCCAGACGGTCGGCGGGTTGTTGGTTAGGAATAATTACAATAAAATTATCATATGCATATGTAACACCGCCTTCACTATCAACGGGCTGAAGATTCTTAGTCAGATCCGCGAGCGCGAGGCCAGTAAGAGTAGTTAATTTTTGAGTAGTAAGATCTAATAAATGTCCCGTTGTATTAGTTAAATCAGCATGCCCACCTTTATAATCTGGATCCATTACTACTGGTTGTTGTGTAGACCCACCGGCTTGGCCATCATCAGTTGATCCCCATTGTGCCTCTTTTAAGGCTTCCATCATTAGTTGTGCGTCTTTATCTCTCACTTTTTTATGTAGAACTGTGTGCTTCATCGACAATAGTCTTAACTATCCAATCAATATATGCAGTAGCGTTGTCACCAGCTTCCTCTATTTGTTCATTAATATACGGAGCAAAATACATACCAGTTGCTGATTTGAAGGCGTCATCAAGCGCCGGATCGACATAACCCAATGGACTTCCTACAACTGCTTCATCAGAAAGATTACGAATGATTAAATCTTTAATTTTATCAGTAGCGTTAGGTTCATTGAGATCATGTTGGCGTTCACCCATTTCAGACTCTACATCTTCTATAGATACATCGATAATATCGCTAATTGAATAATCTGACGTCGCACCATCTGCTATTTTACCTATGACTAACTTAGCGACTCTATCTAATGGTCCATGTATACCAGGATCATATTGTGCGGTGCCACCGGATTCATCACGTCGAGACACGTCCAAAGCTTCCATCATTAATTGTGCGTCTTTATCTTTCATATGTTTTTATTCCATACCAGGTGAGATTACATCTTGAATAAAGTTCTGTATCCATTCTTCACCTTGATCTTTTATCTGTTGAATCATCCAATCATTAAGATCTTTAGCTCCAGCTTCCTGTGCTGCAGCATGCAAAGGGTTCAACAGATCTCGATCCATTTTATACTGAGTGTGATGATCGATATCAGACGGTTCTTTGTCATATCCCCGCTCCTTGGCGCGCTTAAGCTTATCCTCATCACGTGGCGGCACATAGTCACTGGCATCAGCTTCTTGAACAACATCTTTTTTATCCGCCCGTTGTAAGGCTTCCATCATTAGTTGTGCGTCTTTATCTTTCATTTTTAAGATCCTATTTTATCATATGCAGCTGTTTTCGGCCAGTGCACTGTCCTTGGTACGGCAACAACCATATATTCTTCGCCCCTCCAGGCATCCCAGTCACTTACGCCTTGTCCCGAAGGGATGTGTTCCAAGCCCTTGACTGCCTGCTCTACCTCATCGGGGCTTACAGTCTGAACACCACCAGTATAAAGATCAATTTGGATATATCCTGCTGTATTCTCTTCTTCAGCATTCATGTAATCATTCCAATCATCGAGACTTTCTCCCTCGTTTGCTTCTTCTGGTTTAGGATGCCGTCCTGTACCGTCGCAATGCTCGCATGTTGAACCGTCAGGTAACTTACCGTCTTCACACTCTGGACAATCTTTCCCAAAGAGAGCAGGTGTACGCTGTTTATCACCACTGACAGGATACGGTACAGGTGTAGGTGAGGCCTCACTAGCCTTTTGTAAGGCTTCCATCATTAGGTGTGCGTCTTTATCTTTCATTATATTATACTTTAAGTTTCAGTACCGGGTTGAGGAACTGTCCATGGCGTTGCTGCGGGATCGACAGGCTCTTGCTTACGTTTCCCAAATTTAAATTTATTAGTCCAAGATGTCTTTGGCGCAGGCCGCTGAATGCTTTCCCAGGATAAACCAGCGAAAACTACAGTACCAGCTTTAACAATTACAGCCACCGTCCCACCATGCTCTGCGTCTGGATACAATACTACTAAATCACTGCCAGCAGAAGGATCAAGTTGAACCACTTGAGGGCTACTAGTGTCTTTGTTTAGTTTTTGCATATAACTATTAGCTATAGCGAGTGCATCAGATCCTTCACCAGGTCTAAGACCAGGATGCAGACCAACAGAAGGTATCGCCTCTAATATTGCATTGTTAAACGTTGGCGCTACTGCATGGTTAAGTTCACTCATATTAATATTTATTAAAATGCTCCTTAAATGTGGTATGTTTACTCTCATTACCTGTATCAATTAATGGATCAGACGATCCATGTCCAAAGTTCTGTCGAATGCGCTGCTTAATCAGAGTGTCAACATGATCAGTTGCCTTAATATCCCACCATTTATTTGGATCTGTTGGAAAGAAGACCACACCAGGTTCTTCTTCCATATGATTACCGTGTTGAAATTCAAAATAGTCTGCTACTCCATCGTCAATTATCTTAGTAAGTACAGTAGTAACGTTTTGTCTATCCTCATCCTCAAATGATTCTCGATCAAGAGCTTCTTTTATCCCATTGAGGTCTTGTCGTATTGCCAGGAAATCATCATCTGTGAGAGTAAGATCAGCATTTATTTTACCAGACTGTTCTATTACTTCTTGTATAGACAACTCTTCTGGTTCCATGACTTCGAATCCTTCTTCGTCTCCATCTTCATTCAATGCACGAAGACCAGTTAAAAACACAGATGGCATATCTACTTTCGGAACAGATGTAATCTTTATTTGACTCATTCCTCTATCAGACCACGCTAACAATATAAATGTTTTATCTGTTATTCCTTCTTGAAGCGACTCTTTAAAGAACTGTTTAAACGTTGGTCGATAACTCATAGTTTGTAAGGCACTCTGAGGGCTACCTACTCCATATGGATGTTTGATGTGTGCTTGATTGGGCTTTATACTATCCTTTATCTTATGATACTGCTTAAGCCATTCGTCTGCTTGTTGTTTAAGGTTTTTAATTTTCTCGGCGAGTTTGTCGGGAAACATTAGACCGTTAAAATGGTGCAGTCCGTCGTCAAAAGGATTCTGTATTATTTTATCAGCGATGTTCTTATATTGTTCGATCTTATCACTATTATGCATATCGCGATATGCAATAACATCATCCCGACGATCCCACCATTCAAAATCGGATGGTGCCCACCATTCAACATTCGGATTTACATCATCGCTAAATTCATCTGGACGGCCTGGTCTATTAGGCAGCTGATCTTTTTGTAACTCATCTCTAGCTTTTTGAGCATCTGCCGCGGCTGATTGCTGTGCATGCGCGTGGCCCAAAGCTTGATGAGCCACAACCATCTTTCTCACATAATTTCCGACTTGAGGTAAAAACTCTCGTTCAAAATTCATCTTACGTAGCTGCTCAAAGCCAATTCCTTCACGCTTGAGGTTTATGATGTAGTCAAAAACACTACCAATTAATTCATTGTCCTCACCACGGTGGTCGAGAGGTATCATATGTTGCCACTGCGCTGACCCCGGAAGGTCCTTACCCGCTCGATTAGATGCAGCGTGTTTATTCAAGTTCCTTTGCATTGGTATATCACCTCCTTGAGGTGGACCGGAAGAACCAAGCCATTTCACATTATCGGGCGCTCCACTCCGACTTCTCAACATATCTTCCATCTCTTCTTGTTCATAATCGAACACCTCACCAGCGGGATCCTCGTCATAGTAACTTGAATCCATTAGCGCCTCAAACCGTTTAAAATCTTCATCACTCATCTTACCTGAACCAGGCTCCTCATCCTCAGCTTGCGAGTGGGCCATACCTCTTGCAAGAAGATCTTTTGCCCAATCAGGAAAATTAGGATCTTCTAGCAAACTTTCATGTCCTATCATATTATCCCACTGAGCCACGGTTGGAGCTAGTGTGGCTTCGTCGTGAGGATCTTTTTTACCACCAGCGTACATATCGACCATGCCTTTGCTTACCCAATTCACCGACCGAATATCCACCTCTGTTCGGGAGTAGTACGCTTTGCGCTCGGATTCCCAGTCTGGTCCTGAGTACTTGGGCTTGTCGTGGGCCATGTTTACTATCTCAATGCCACTGTCTGTTATTCTATCTTTAAATTGACCACTATAGTGCTTAAATAAGGCTTGCGGATTGATCATACTACCTGCACCAATCTTAAATGGTGCTGCTACTTTCGCTGCTAACTCAGGAGATGATAATAGTTTAGTCCATGGAACTGCTGCGACTGTTGCTGCTCCTCTGCCAAGCTTACCCAAGAATGAGCGACGACTCATGTCGTCGGCTTCTGAATAAGCTTCAAAGATCAGTTGTGCGTCTTTGTCTCTCATTAGGCTTGTTGTTCATATTTTATCTACTTCTAACTTATCTTGCCACCAGCCTTCAATTAAATCAATATCAGCACCTGTGATAATATATGCAGTCAACTTACCATCAATGTCTACTTCTAATGTCGTAACAAAGCTTTGACCGCTTGCTTGGCCAGTAGCAATGCTCAATTTTTGAGCTCTAAAGAAACGTATCTCTGTCTTAGGACCCCGGACTACATAATTTGGTTCCTCTTTCTTAAGATTTTGAAATAGATGTTTATTATATGATGGAATTTTATCCACTGGCCAATCTTCAAGAGCCTCTCTCCAAGCTCTATGAAGGTACTTCCATTCCTCTTCATCTCTAATGGATAATGTATCTTCTTCAAAGAACTCTTTAAATGTTGGTAGCTTACTGGAGTTAATCCGTTTTGATTTGAAGTCGCTGCCGAACTTCTTTGTTACAGACATCTGTTGCCGAGATTTCTTAGCTAAATTCGCTAGACTTTGTGCTCTATCTTCTGCTTTTCGAATTTCTTCTGGCGTCGGTTTTTGTTTACGTCGGCGCGGGGGTGGGGTCATCGGATGGTGCCATTCTTGTTCCTGTCCTAAGAGCTTACGACCAGACTCTCTACGTCTTTCGGCTTGAGTTCGTTTACCCTGAGCTTTAGCTGCTCGAGCTCCCTTCATGGCTACACGCCTTGCCTTTCGGAGTTTAAATATCTTTACAACATCTCCAAATGGAACCATTGAGATTGCAGATATACCAGCATCAATTGTATGTTGTTTTGCTAAGTCACCCTTACCTCTTGCGGCAGCGGAACCTGCTCGAAGAGCTGATATTACCGCATTAGAAGCATCTGCTGCAGTTCCAACAGTAGGTTCAAATCCAATGACATCCAATGCTAACTGTAGCTTATCCAGCCAGCCTTCCTGATATAAACGCCTTGCCTCCAGTATCTGTTTACTGTCTGTATTGCTCATAATACGCCGTATAATTATTTATTCTAGCGCATCACGAGCATCTAACATAGCTTTAAATTTAGCTTCTTTTAATTTCCTTCTTTTCTTAGCTGAAGGTTTTTCAAAGTACCGTCTATTTCTACACTGTCTAAGTATATCATCTCTATCTAGCCTCCTTTTAAGTCTTTTTAAGGCTCTATCAATAGATTCGTCCGGTCTAATATTTATTTGTGTCACAATTCTTTTACCTTTTCTACAACAAGCATCTCACCTACATGATCGACAACCTTACCACATTCAGTATCAAGGAGTAACTCACTTACAGCTCTTGTCACACCTGGTTTTTTGTTACTAGGATCAGCGGGGATCCAATAATCATGGAAAAGAGCGTACCCTGTTAAATTTTCCCAATAATTACGTATATCTTCTACAACTCCTTTATATGAATGATTACCGTCTACAAACAAGACATCATATTTATTCGTTAATTCCACCTCAGCAGACTTTGCATTAATTAGAGTTAATCTACCATCGTTAATATGTTCCTTAACCAGATCCACACATGGATTTTTTTTCGGTGCACCGAATTCAATAATTTGATCAAATATGTCTATGCTAATCACTGGTACAGTTGATTCCGCCATCATTAAGCATGTAGAACCTCCGAATTTCCGTCCAATCTCAACTATTCCTTCTTTAGCTAATTTACAATATCTTAATAGTACTTCACCTTCAGCAGGATCTAGTCGAATCCAACCACGTCTACCTAACTTACCATGTTTATTAACCCACAACCATTTATAGTCATTCATTCTAGTTTCTTCACGCCAGTACTTTCTATCATCTTTCATAACTCTTTTTGTAATACAATAACTGGTTGCGAGCTTGCGACACGAGGTATAGGTTTAATATCAATAATTGATTCTAAGTCATCTTCCTCCTCTTCATAGAAATAACCTACCTGTTTAAATCCTGCAAATAGCAAAGGTAATCTTTTTCTACCATATATTCGTTGAGCATTCCAAAATACTGCATCAAGTCCAATTGGAGCTCCGAACACTACTACACCATCATCTTTTAGATTATTTCTTATAGCAGCCATCGTTTTAATATCTCCATCAGGATCAAGAGGTTCACCGTAACGACCAAGCCCTGAATGCTCGATAGATGAAAAGGTTATAATACAATCAAATCGCTTGTCATGATTTTTTTCAAATTCGAAATAATCCTCAATCTTTAAATCTGGATAAGCTGATTGTACATCCGGTGCTAGACTCGGTACATTGTATTCAACAGTTGTAACCTTGTTACTGAGATTTAACGCAATAGCCTCTATCCAAGGCTTTTCAGTACCAACCACCGCTACGTTTTTGTTATAAACTTTACGATTAAGCAGTGCGTTTAGAATGTAGGCTGGCGCGTAGGGATATGGCGACATCCCCTTAATTTTTCGTTTACAATGAGCTGTTTTACTAGTTATATATGTTGAATTAAAAATGTTTACATAACTATCAACGAACTGTTTATCCCAGACCTTAGACTTGACCTTGTCATAAGGTTCAAACCACCACGTCCATATGTGATATTCACCGTTTCGAGTAAAGCTTCTTTGAATGTCAAGTAGCTGACGAAGCCTGTTCTCGTTTAGCTTAGGTAATAATTTCAACAGAGCTGAGTCCAGATTAAACAGACCGTCTTGATCGACAGTGAATTGTTGATTTTTACCCACTATTAATATTAAATACAGTTAAGTTGTTTTGCAATGATTTAGCTAGTCTTTGGAACTAATTTAAACCGACCAATGTCTTCTCCAGTAGCATCTGGAAACATAATACGTACTTGATACTTACCTCGCTTACCAGGAGCTTCGACATCATATCCCATTTTTCTTAACAGCCTCTCCATTTGTGCTCTAATTCTAATCTTATTACCTGGTCGAGGTGTACCATTTCTATCTACAGTTGAGATACGATCTTCTACGTCGTGTACATTAACTATGAGTTCGGTTTCAGTTTCATCCCACATGCCTTTAACAACATCAGGATGATCTTTCATAGATATTCCAAGATCTTTCGGACCTACCATTCTCTCAAATAATTTATCAAAGTTTGTCATGTTAAAGTAAGGGGTCCTCTATCTCTCTCTCTTTTTGATCTAAAAATCGTCCATAAGATTTGGTATAGTGATGAGGCTCTCGAACAACATCGACAATCTTTTGAGCTTCCCAGTCCTGCTTTACTAGCCAATCTAAAAAGAATAAGAAATCAGCATCGCTATGTACCCAGGGTTCTCCTTTCTCTGGTCCGGGGACTTTAACTACTGTCCTCTCATGTCGATAATTATCTTCTTCAACTGATGGAGGTACCCAATGTGTGTAAGCATCTTCAAATGTCTTCATAGTACTTTTCTTTTGATTGTTGTCTAGTGTTCGCTTATTTAAAAAGCCTCGAGGATCTTTCATACCTGGTGGTTTGTCACGTATGGCATCGTCACCGACTGCCCACTCCTGCGTATCACCAGGCGTTCGGGTGTTTGCCCACTTAGCGACTTGCTCCTGATTCGAGGCGATGTTGTGCAAGATGCGTATAACTTCTTGTTGGAATTCATGTGCTGGAGTACCAGGCGGACTAGCTGGTATCAGTTCTGGGGGCTGTGATGCGATAGCACCGGCACGCTGAGGCCCAGCACCTGGACCTTCTCCGCCCAATATACCATATTTTTTTCTCAATTCAACAGATTGCTGCCACTGTTCAGCATCTGCATCTAAAGCAATTAAAATTGCGACAAATTCTTTCGCTAGCAGCGTTGTGTCCGGGTCGCCGAGCATCGGGTCGCGTTTCATGGCAGTGTCACCTACCATTTCAGCGCGCTGCATATTGGACAAAGGTTTATTTTCAGCTACTTCAGGATGCCCTAAATAGGCTATTGCAGCTAAAGCTATTGGACCAGTAAGAGCTGCCCCAGCGGCCCAGTCTTGCCAAGCTTCTGTCCATGTATCACCATCTACGTCTAAATTACATAACTTATCATAGACTTTGTCAATACTGTTTGAAAACTCCACCATTATCCAAATCTCTTAGGGTTAGCAGATGAGTTGGCCATATAATTTTCAGTGCCTGGTGTAAGTTCTCCTGTAGCAAGTCTAGATGTAAGGACAGGAAAAGCATCATTTCCCGCTTGTAAGAAAAACCTCTCAACTGCGGCCTCCACTCTAGCACCTAATTGTATGCTAGCTTCATCCTCACCTAACTCTCTAGCTATGTTCTGTGAAACAACATCAACTACATATTGTTGTGTGACTGCTCCAGCCTCAACCTCAGCTTCGAAGTCCGAAACAGCCCCCTCTATCCGGGCAGTCAATTCTGGATCATCGTCAGGACCTTCTACAACTGCGGCGGCATCTGACTTATCTGGAATTGGTAATGGATACGATCCGCTAGGGTTCTCCGTTACAGCATCCTCTTGAGCTTTAGCAGCTAGTACACCAGGAGATTCAACATATCCTTTAACTTCAAGTTTAATAGCAGGAGTATTCCCACTTGTTTGAACGTCTAGTTCTCTTAAGTCTTCATACTCTCCTTCTAGTCTATCTCTAAGCGATTCGGCCATTTCATGATAAGCTTGTAAGATCAAATCAGCTTCTGGATCAGGTTGGACAGCATCTTCTTTCTTAGTAATAACATTATAACTCTCTACTAGACTACCGTGTACATTGACTGAGCTAGTCTGCCGGGAGGTTCTCGTACCTTTTGCGCCTAGACCATAAGTAATGGGTTCGACGCCGAGATAGCGCTGTGCTGTACCATCAACATCGGGCGCGGGATCTTGTCTTACTATTGTATCACGTCCTGTACTTTTAATATTATCAGCGAGGTCTTGAGCAATCTCCCTTACTACCTGCAAAGTCGCTAGTCTGTTAATTATTTGCTTATTGGCTCCAGTGATCATTGAACCGTCACTAACTTTACTTTGAAGACGACGAATGATTTCCACAAGAACATCCAACTCTTTATTAGCTTTTTCAGCTGTCTTCTCCGCACTGTCAAGATCGATAGTACGATCAATCTCTAACTTAGCCTGTGCTAGTGAATGATGTTTTAGTGCCATATCAATACCTTTAAAAGTATTTATTCTAGATCAAGTAATTAGCCTGGGTTCTTTCTCGTTTTCTAAATGCTCTCGAAGGATTTGAAGCTTTTCTTTATAGCCTTGAATGACCCAACCATCATTGTGGCCAGAACTAGCTTGAAGTCTCCACTCTTGGATAGTAGACAGTATGTCTTCTAGTGATATTTGATTATTCATATAATTGTTCCTCGCTTATGTGTTTTACATTATCATTTGGTACATTGTTATGTATCCATTTATGTCGTTGTTTATAATCTAATCTCATGAAGAAGCTTCTTATAATCTCTTGTGCTTTGTGTTCAGGAATATCTAATTCTACACCAAGCTCTTTTTGAGCGATCTTATCCCAATCGAATGGTACTTTAACTTTCATCTATAATCGGTGCCTCAGCATATACATAAACAGGTTTAGGAAAGAGTTCTTCTTGAATCTCTTTTTCTTCTTTAAATTTAAATAGTTTCTTTAAAAGTTTACGTACCATATCGATTCTCTCTCTTTCTTAGTTAATTTAATCTTACCAGCAGCATTAGGTTCTATAAAAATAGGTACAAGTTGGTTTCTAAGACCCCTAGTGATTGCTATATTAATTGCATGCTGACTAGAAGTCTTTTTACCTTTGATTTCGAAATAGATAACACCTATAGCGACACCTTGTGCTGTAGTCTCGTTTGCTTTACCTGTCTTAAAACTTTCTGTAAACGACAATGGATTAGCTTTTGCATGCAGCAAGTTCATATAAGTCTTAAAAGCATTAGCTAAATTATCACAATCATAATTACGCTTCCAATAT
>Ga0098061_1001213_pt1 | contig 12503 bp, 16 predicted proteins | sample 22_taG_FD_92579 | JGI IMG/M metagenome (GOLD analysis project Ga0098061, IMG submission 92579) | Marine viral communities from the Subarctic Pacific Ocean - 22_ETSP_OMZ_AT15343 metaG | ecosystem: Environmental > Aquatic > Marine > Oceanic | place: Subarctic Pacific Ocean | collected 2015-01-20 | reverse complement strand
TGGGTTTAATCATTTTCCTAGACCAATGATATATAACGCCCATCATGAAATAGAAAATTTATCTAATTTGGATGGGAAAAAAAGATTTTATACTGTGGTAGGTTATATCTGTGAAACAGATACATTTGCAACAAATAGAAAAATAAATGAAATTAATGAAGAAGATATTCTTTGTTTCCGTAATGCAGGTGCATATTGTTTTTCAATGAGTAGTAACTATAATTCAAGATGCAGACCTTCAGAAATATTATTTAATTCCTCAACTAAAGAACATAAATTAATAAGGAAAAGAGAAACATTTGAAGATTTAATAAAAAATCAAATAATATGAAGCATTTAGAAGATACCCCTTGGTGGATATGTGATCCTGAAGATGAAAACTATTGTGCTTATGTAGATACAGATAGTAATTATTTTCATGCTGAACCTTTATTAAGACATAGATTCCCTAATTTTGATGAAATGTCTGATAAAGAAAAAGATATTGAATTAGAAAAAATAGCTTTGGAATATCAAGATATTATCACAGAATATTATAACAATGTAGCTAAAGAGGTATTTAATGTTAACCAATTTGAATGGTTTGATAAACCCCACTGGTTAGAAATGAAAACTGAATGTGTAATTAGATCAGCTTATTTTAGGGCAACTAGAAGATATGCTCAATGGATTACAAAAGAAGAAGGTATTGAAAAAGACAAACTAGATATTAAAGGTTTAGAATTCCAAAAAGCAAATTTTCCTCCTTTATTAGGAGAATTTTTCCATAAAGCTCTAGTAGATGTTCTAAAGGGAGAAACTCAAGAGGAAATAGATACTAGAGTAAAAGAATTTAAGAAAACAATATTAGATGGCACTATACCATTAACTAAATTAGGTAATCCAACTTCAGTTAAACAAATTAATAAACATCAAGGAAAACCCTCAAGAGCAGGAGAAATCTTTTCTATATTTAAAAAAGTAGAAAATAAAGCAGGGCATAAATTGGGAGCCCCCGCAGCAGTTAAGGCAGCTATTAGATATAATGATTTAATTAGATTTTGGAAATTAGATGGTAAACATAGTTTAATCGCTCAAGGAGATAAAATTAAATGGGTTTACCTAAAACCTAATCCATACCAACTTGAAGAACTTGCTTTTTTAGAGTTTGATATGCCAAAAAAGATTCGTATATTCCTAGAGGAATATGCTGATAGAAAAAAAATATTTGACAGCATATTATTAAATAAATTAGAGGGATTTTATAGTGATTTAGAATGGAACCTAAATTTGAATCCATACATAAACCATTTTTTTGAATTATGATATCAAAACACGATTTACAATCAATTATAACTAAATACCATTTAGGGGAAATAGAACAAGTAAAATGGGAGATAGAAGATAATACACTTCAAATTAATTTTATAACCCCCTCAAACATGGTATTAGGTACAGTAAAATGTGCTGATTTCCCATTAGAAGATGCTGATTTAGCAATATATAATACCAAAAAATTAGCTAATTTGGTTGCTATTTGTAATGGAGATTTATTATTAGAATTAGAGAAACAAAATAAAATGTTGCTTAAACTTAATCTTTCTGATCTTAATTTTAATTTATCCTATGCTCTATCAGATCCTCTCTTAATTAAAAAAGTGGGTAAAGCAAAACCCGTAGATAGTTGGCACATTGAGTTACAATTAGAAAAAGAAGAAATTAGTAACATATTAAGAGCTAAGGGTGCTATGTCAGAAGTAGATAATTTTTTAGTTACTACTACTAAAAATTTAGATGGGGATAGTGTGTGTGAATTAGTGTTCGGGGATGAATATGGACATAATAATAAAGTTACATATCAACTACAAGGTATTATAAATAAAGAAAATTTAAAAATAAAATATAACTCAAATATGTTAAGAACTATCTTAAATGCAAATAAAGATATGGATGAAGGTATTTTAAAAATATCTAATGAAGGATTAATGTATTTTAGCTTTAAAAATGAAAATATTGAAAGTGAATATTATATGGTTCCTCAAGAAGATGGTATCATTTCTTGATTCCCATATATGTATAAATGCAAACTTAGGTGCAAAAAACAGCCCACCAGAATGGGGGCCGAGTATTTAAAAAACATAAATTTTAGAATTATGACAACACTATTAAGAGAGCTAGACAATGGTCTAGCACCAAGACTAACAACACCTTTTGACATATTAGTCAGAAATTTTTTCGACACCGAAACACCATTTCACCCATTACATTCCGTTAAATTAAAACATCCTGTAGATGTTTATGAAGATTCAAAAGGTCTTCATTTGGAAGTGGCTTGTACTGGATTAACAAAAGAAGACATAACCCTTGATATTGAAGGGGATGTTTTGAAAGTTAGCTATGAAAAAGATAATGATCCTAACCCATCTAGGGAATACCATTATTCAGGAATAGCTAAAAGATCATTCAACTTTGGGTATAAAGTAAATAATAGATTTACATTATCAGAAGCTGAAGCCGAGATGAAAGATGGATTGTTAAATATAACAGTTCCTTATTCACCACATTCAATAACAAAAATCAAATCAATTGAAATAAAATAAAAACTTTTGCACCTAAGTTTTGATTATTGATCATTTTTTCGTATATTATAAATAAATAAAAAGTTATACAATGGAATTAGAAGCACTATTCGATGCAGTCATCGTTAAACCCTTAGAAGAAGAAGAATCTACATATGGTTCAATTGTAGTACCCGATTTAGGTAAAGATAGAAACGAACACGGAACAGTTGTTGCTGTTGGACCTGGGCGCCAAGTTGCAGGAGTTGGTTATGTTGAAACTGAAATTAAAGTAGGAGATAAAGTTGTTTTACCTACAATGGGATTTACAAAACTTGAACATAAAGGAGAAGAATACTATATTGGGAATGAGAATCAAATTTTGGCTAGAATTAAAAAAGAGGTTAATGTTGAAGATATTTTAGCAGAAACTGAAGTAAGTGAATTTGAACAAAAAATGTTAGAAAATGAGTAAAATTATTGAAATTGGCCCGGGAGCCAGAAAAAAATTAACAGAAGGAGTTGATAAAATGGCGGACGCTGTTGTAGCAACTCTAGGACCAAATGGTAGAAATGTAGTTATTTCTAAACCAGGGGATTATCCTCAATCAACAAAAGATGGAGTTACCGTTGCAAAAAGTATATCATTAGAAGACCCTGTAGAAGAATTAGGGGTTCAAATGTTAAAACAAGCAGCCATAAAAACTTCAGATAATGCTGGGGATGGTACAACAACTGCTACCCTATTAGCTAGAGAGATGATTAATATGGGTTTAAAAAAACTTAATGATGGAGCAAATGCTGTAGACATTAAAAGGGGTATTGACAAAGGAGTAGAAGCTGTAGTTGATGAATTAAGAAGAAATTCTGAAGAAATTGCTTCCCAAGACCAATTAGAACAAATTGCCACAATTTCAGCCAATAATGATAAAAAAATTGGAAAATTAATTTCTACTGCAATGGAAAAAGTAGGTAGAGATGGGGTTGTTCATATTGAAGAATCTAAAACAGGAGAAACTTACCTTGAAACTGTAGAAGGCATGCAATTTGATAGAGGCTATAAATCCCCCTATTTTGTTACTAATAACAACACAATGACTTCAGTTTTAAATGACACTTATATATTAATTGCAGATCATAAATTTACTGCTGTTAAAGACTTATTACCTATTTTAGAGCAAGTATCAAATACGAACAAATCCCTTTTAATTATTGCAGATGATGTTGATAGTGAGGCATTGGCTACCCTTATTGTAAATAAAATGAGGGGTACTTTAAAATGTTGTGCAGTTAAAGCTCCTGAATTTGGAGATAGAAAAAAATTAGTTTTAGAAGACATTGCTGTGTTAACGGGAGGTCAAGTATTCACCAAAGAAAAGGGAATGAAACTTGAGAAATTTAGTTGGGAGTGGTTTGGTCAAGCTAGAGCCATCACGATTTCTAAAGAAAAAACAACTATTGTTGATGGTAAGGGTAGTGAAGAAGAAATTTCTCAAAGAGTAGAAGAATTAGCTCAACAAATTGAAAAATCAGAAACTCCTTTTGAAATGGAAAGACTACAGGATAGAATGGCAAAATTTGTAGGTGGAGTAGCTATTGTTCATGTAGGGGGGAATACTGAATTAGAGATGAAAGAAAAGAAAGATAGGGTTGATGATGCCTTACATGCCACAAAAGCTGCTTTAGAAGAAGGAATTGTTTCTGGTGGGGGTATGGCTTTGCTTTATTCTCATAATATTTTATATGCATTAGAAAATGGGAATCCTGACCATAATTTTGGATTAAAAATAGTTCAACAAGCATGTAAAAAACCATTTGAACAAATATTAACTAATGCGGGAAAAACAGAAACTGAAGCACAAATATTATCTTATGAATTTGAAGGAAACGAGAATCCCTGGAAGGGCTACAATGTAAAAACAGATAAAGACACTAATATGAAAGAATCAGGGATAATTGATCCTTTAAAAGTTACAAGAAGTGCTTTACAAAATGCCGCTTCAGTAGCAGGTACAATTTTACTAACAGAAGCAGTAGTTGTAGATAAACCTGAAGATAAAAAGGATAATGGAATTGATCCTTCAATGTTAGGAATGGGGATGTAATATGAAAACAAAAGTTGTAGAAAGAAATGAAGTCATTGCCACTAGAGTTCCTCCTGGAGATAGGTGGACTCTAGTGGATGATTCAAAAAAAATAATTCATAAAACTTTAACTGATGCCCTTGAAGCATACTTAAATTCCACCGGATTTAAAGGAGAATATAGACTAGCCCCTTTAGATAGTAAATTATATGCTATAAAAACATCAGAAGAAGAAATTAGACCTGAACCAGTTAAAAAGTATAATATTTATGGAGATGAATACTAAAGATCATTCACTATTAGTTGAAAAATATCGCTCTCAAGTATTAGATGAATATGTAGGAAATGACCATATTAAAAAACAAATACAAAAATATTTAGACCAAAATGACATTCAAAACTTTATATTTTACGGCCCGGCAGGTACAGGTAAGACTACTCTTGCAAAGCTTATTGTTAACAATCTTGATTGCTCTTACTTATACATCAACGCTTCTGATGAGCGTGGTATTGAGACTATTAGGGATAAAGTTACAAGTTTCTCCAGTACTGCTTCGTTTCGACAGATTAAGGTTGTCATATTGGACGAGGCAGATTTCCTCACAATTCAAGCTCAAGCATCGTTAAGAAACGTAATTGAAACATTCTCAAGAACTACACGTTTTATAATGACGTGTAATTTTATAGAAAGGATTATAGATCCATTACAATCAAGATGTCAGGTGTTAAAAATAATACCTCCAAGTAAACAAGAAGTAGCAAAACACCTAAATAAAATATTAATTAATGAAATAGGAAAAGGTTTTAAAGTAGACTTTCTTGTTAACATAATTAATGCCCATTATCCGGATATACGAAAAATGTTAAACACAATTCAATTATCAATTAAAGATAATAAATTAGTATTAGATGAATCTATTATAGTATCATCCAATTATATAAAACAAGTCATAGCAGAATTAAAACAAAAAACCCCAAATTATAGAAAACTAAGACAAATAATAGCAGATTCGGGATGTAATGATTTTGAGGGGTTATATAGGATTTTATTTGACACAGCTTCAAAATATGCCCCTGGTAGAGAAGGTAGTGTAGCAATGATTTTGAATGAACATCAATATCATTCAAACTTTAGAATAGACAAAGAAATTAATATCGCAAGCGCGTTAGCAAAAATAATAGAAATAAAAAAACCACAAGTAATATGAATCAAAATGGACAAACACCACAGTTAAACATTGACTTTAAAACAACATCACCAGTAGAAGGATTTGATGGAGGTCAATTATTTGGACAAGCCTTTGTAATAAGAAAAGTATCTAAATTTGTAACAGGAGGGGATGAGGATGCTCTTTTACCAATTCCTGTATTCTATGATTTAGAAACTAAAAAAATCCTTATAGATTCTGTCCCTAAAGAATTAAGGGAAGAATATGAAGACATAGCATTATAATTGAAAACCAAAAACATATTTGATTGGCTTCAACATATAACTCTTTATAAGACACCGGCTAAAGAATTTGCGGATAAAGACTGGGATAATTTTAATTCATATATGGTCCATAGGTTTATAAGTATGAGCCCATACTACGTTGAAGTCGCTGATTATGCGCAAGGTTTAATGCCAAATAACAAAAAAGAAATATATAATTTCTATAAAGAAATGATTCCAAAAAGAAAAGTTTGGTTACAATATATTAAATCAAAAAATAAAAAACCTGTTAAAGAATTAATAGAAAAAATAGCTTCTTACTATGAAGTTGGAGAAGCAGAAGCTTCTTCGTATATTAGTATCCTAAATAAAGAGGACTTAATTTCAATTCTAAGAAAAATGGGCATTGAAGAAAAAGAATCTAAAAAATTAATAAAAAAATAAGAGGCATAGACCCCTAATAATGGCTAAAACCCCAACCATAGTAAAGGAGATCCAAAAACAAACCCCTCAGGAGGTAAATTACGCTTACCAAAAGAATATTTCATATTCACAATATTCTATGTGGAAAAAATGCCCCAAACAATGGGCTTTACAATACAGGGACGGTCATAAAATATACTCTCCCAGCGTCCATACGGTATTTGGAAAAGCCTTTCATGAAGCCTTTCAACATTATATAGAAGTAATGTATACTAAAAGTGGGGCCGCAGCAGATAGAGAAAACATATTAGAAATATTAAAAGATAAAATCAGAGAACACTATCAGGATGAATATAAAAAGAACAATAATCAACATTTTTCTAATCCTGGAGAGTTAACTGAATTTTATGAAGATGGGGTAGAAATATTAAATTTTCTAAAAAAGAATAGAGGTAAGTACTTTAGTAAAAGAGGATGGCATTTAGTAGGAATAGAAACCCCTATAACAATGCCTTCTATACAATACAACCCTGACGTTTTATATGTAGGTTTTTTAGACATTGTAATGTACAATGAAAGACTAAATAAATTTAAAATAATAGACATAAAAACCTCCACCAAAGGTTGGAAATTGGATTATGTTAAAAAAGATGAAGATAAACAGTTCCAATTAATATTATATAAAAAATTCTTTTCAAAACAATTTGGAATCCCAGAAGAAAATATAGATATTGAATTCTTCATTGTTAGAAGAAAAGTATATACTGAAGGGGACTATCCACAAAAGAGAGTACAATTATATACCCCTCCTTCAGGAAAAATAAAAATGGGAAGGGCGACAAAGGCATTAACAGAATTTATAAATGAATGTTTTATAAAAAGTAAACACACAACTAAAGATATGTCTCCAAATCCTAGTAAATGGAATTGTACCTTTTGCCCATATAAAGAAAAAAAAGAATTATGCCCTGTTGGACATACTTCAGAATACTAATATATTTATATAATATGAACAAAAACAAATAAAATGGCTGAAAAAAAAGACATGACACTCACAAGTGTAAAAGTGAAGAGTGATTTATTTGAAAATTTTAAAATTGAATGTGTAAAACGTAAATTTTCATTTCAAAAACTTGCCGATCGGGCAGTTTATCTGTATCTTACAGATGATAATTTTAGAAAACAAATAAATAACCACACTAATTTAGAACTATGAATAAAGATTTTAAATATCTTCCAAAAGAAAAAAGAAAAAAAATACTTTTAATATGTGATGATATAAGAGTACACTCAGGGGTAGCTACAGTTGCAAAAGAAATAGTTTTAAGAACCTGCCAACATTTTAATTGGGTTCAAATAGCAGGAGCTATTAAACATCCAGATAAGGGTAAAAGATTAGATTTGAGTCAAAATACTGACCAAGAAACGGGGTTAGAAGATTCTAGTGTATTTTTATACCCAGTTGATGGTTATGGTAGTCCAGAAATATTACGACAACTAATTAAATTAGAAAAACCCGATGCCCTTTTTATTATCACAGACCCTAGATATTTTGTATGGTTATTTGATATGGAACAAGAAATAAGAAAACAAATGCCTCTTGTTTATCTTAATATTTGGGATGACTATCCTGCTCCCTTATATAATAAAGAATTTTATGAATCCTGTGATGTTTTACTAGGTATTTCTAAACAAACAGTAAACATAAATAAAATTGTATTAGGGGATAAAGCTAAGGATAAAATTATAAGATATCTCCCCCATGGGTTAAATTCAAAAATTTACTATCCTTTAGAAGTTACTGAAGATATAGAAAAAATGGAGAAAATGAAATATAGTTTGTTTGGAAATGATGAAGTAGATTTTATTTTATTTTTTAATTCTAGGAATATTAGAAGAAAACAAATCCCAGATTCAATGTGGGCTTTTAGAATGTTTTTAGATGGGTTACCAAAAGAAAAAGCAGATAAATGTAGATTTTTACTTCACACTGAAATATCACATGAAGCAGGTACAGACTTAGAACCAATAAGAGAATTATTATTTGAAGAAAAATATCCAAAAGCAATTAAATTTTCATTAAATAAGTTAAGCTCTTATGATTTAAATTTACTTTATAATTTAGCTGATGTCCAAATATTATTAACATCAAATGAAGGATGGGGGTTAACATTAACAGAAGCTATGCTTTCAGGAACCCCATTTATAGCAAATGTAACAGGAGGAATGCAAGATCAAATGAGATTTGAAGATGAAAATGGAAAATGGTTCATCCCTTCATCAGAAATACCTTCTAATAATACAGGTAAATATAAAAAACATGGTGAATGGGCTTTCCCTTGTTACCCTACTTCAAGATCAATTCAAGGTTCTCCCATAACTCCTTATATCTGGGATGATAGATGTAAACCCGAAGATGCAACTAAGAGAATTAAAGAAATTTATGATATGTCCCCTAAAGAAAGAAAAGAAAAGGGATTAAAGGGAAGAGAATGGTGTTCAAGTAAGGAAGCAGGATTTACAACAGAGTATCAAGGTAAAAGATTTATAGAGACATTAGATGAACTATTTGAAACATGGAAGCCTAGAAAAAAATATGAATTAATAGATTCAGATAAAGACATTAGAAAAACACAAACCCATAATTTAGTATATTAAAATGAGTAAACCAACATTAGTATTAAGTTGCCCTATAGATACTTATTCCGGCTATGGTTCAAGGGGTAGAGATTTAGCAAAAGCAATTATAGAATTAGATAAATATGATTTAAAAATCATACCCCAAAGATGGGGGGCTACCCCCTGGGGTTTTATAGAAGATCATAAAGAATGGAATTTTTTAAACAAACATTTATTTTATCCACAACCCAAACAACAATACCCTACACCAGAAGTTTGGATACAATTAACAATCCCCAATGAATTTATGCCTCAAGGGAAATATAATATAGGAATGACAGCGGGAATTGAGACTACTTTATGTCCTGCTGAATGGATTGAAGGATGTAATAGAATGGACATTGTGATTGGGTCTTCAAACCATACTATTAATGTATTAAAACAATGTAAATTTAAAAGAAAGGATAAAAACACTAACCAAATAATATCAGATCTAGAGCTAAATACTAAAACTGAGGTATTATTTGAAGGAATTAATTTAGATACTTACAAACCAGTTAAATCCACTCTAGATTTATCTAACATAAGAGAAGAATTTTGTTATTTGTTTGTAGGACATTGGATACAAGGGGATTTTGGACATGATAGAAAAAATGTATCTCTATTAATTAAATCTTTTTGTGAAACTTTTAAGAATAAACAAAATCAACCGGCTTTAATCTTAAAAACAAGTCATGGTATTCCTTCTTACATGGATAGAGAAAAAATTCTTAAAAAAATAAAAGAAATCAAAAAAACCACAAGGGGGAAGTTACCTAAAGTTTATTTACTCCACGGGGAATTCTCAGACCAAGAAATAAATGAATTATATAATCATCCAAAAGTTAAGGCTATGGTTAGTCTAACAAAAGGAGAGGGGTTTGGAAGACCATTATTAGAATTTACTCAAACTAAAAAACCCATTATTACTACAGGTTGGTCAGGCCAAGTAGACTTTTTAAGACCAGATATGAGTATTTTACTTCCTGGTACTTTAGGAGAAATGCACCCAAGTGCTAGAAATAATTGGTTTGTAGAAGGAGCAAAATGGTTTGATGTTGATACTATGGCTTTAGGTAGGGTATTAAAAGATACTTACAAAAAATATAAAACATTTTTACCAAAAGCGGCCCAACAATACTCATATGCTAAAAACAATTTTAGTTATGAAAAAATGAAAGAAAAACTAAATTCAATCTTTGATGAAAATATTCCGGATTTTCCAAAACAAATCCCTTTACAGTTACCTAAATTAAAAAAAATAGGAGAGGATGCAATTAATACTCCCCCTAAATTACAGTTACCTAAATTAAAAAAAGTAGAAATATGAGTGGAGATAAATTAATGAATTGTCCAAGATGTAATAGTGATGCTTGTTATTCCCAAGAAGTGAATAATAAATTATCTACATATTTTTGTTATGGGTGTGGTTTTCAAAGTAATTCTTTAATGAAAAATGGTGAAGAGTTTTTACTAGAACAAACAAAAATTCTCCCAGAGCTATATATTGATTTAATATTTGAAGATAAAAAAGGTAGGAAATGGTTACCTTCTACAATAAATCTTCCAAAACAAGGAATGATATTTGCTAATGGGGCCACAGCTAAAAATTGGAAATGGGCGGCAGTAAAGTCAATAGAAGTATTAGAAGAAGAAAAAGAAAAATATCCAATACCAGGAAAAGAGGGAAAATATTATGAAAATAGAATGGATATGGAAACAATGAAATTGTTTGAAGAACGGGATTATATGGAAGCTCTTTCATATATAGGAGTACTCCCAGAATAGTTATAACATGATACCAAATATATTTCATTTTGTATTTGGGTTAAATAGTGATTTTGGTGGTAAACCCTTTAATTTAGTACATTATTTATCCATTCAATCAGCTATAGAGGTAAACAACCCTAAAAAGATTTATTTTTACTACCAAAATCTCCCAGAAACAGAATGGTTTAAAAAAATACAAGATAAATTAGAACTTGTTAAAGTAAATCCCCCAACAGAAATATTTGGTAATCCTTTATATCATGTTGCTCATAAAGCCGATATAATTAGATTAGAGGCTTTAAAAAATAAAGGGGGTATTTACATGGATATAGATACTATTTGTGTTAAACCTTTTACCCCACTATTGAATAATAAATTTGTTATAGGCCAACAAATATCCCCTAATTACAAACAAATCCAGGGACTATGCAATGCTGTTATAATGTCTACTTCTGATAGTGAATTTTTAGATATTTGGTATAATAGTTATTCTACTTTTAGAGCTAAACCTTTAAGTGAAAACTTAAATAAAGGGGGAGGTGGAAATTATGCTTATTGGGATGAACATTCAGTATATCTCCCCAAATATTTATCATCCCAACACCCAGACAAATTACATATTGAAAATTTTAAAAGTTTCCATTTTCCAATTTGGGACAAAATAGGCATGAAAATGTTATTTGAAGAGGAACATGATTTAAAAGAGGCATATTGCCATCATTTATGGGAATCCGCAGCTTGGGAATATATGGAAAAATTAACTGTTGATGACATTAAAAATGTGGATACCACATACAATAAAGTAGCAAGACGTTTTTTATGATACCTAAAATAATACATCAAATTTGGTTCTCCCCAGATGGAAAATACCCTAAAAAGTATGATTTTTGTCAAGAGTCTTGGTCTAAACTAAACCCTAAACATCAGTACATTTTATGGGATGAAAAAAAATCTTATCAATTTATTGAAACTGAATTTAATGATTTTTTACAAACTTACAATCAAGTAACAGATGTAATGGTAAAAACCGATTTATTAAGAATTTTAATAGGATATCATTATGGGGGAACGTATGCTGATTTAGATGTTGAATGTTTAAGACCTATAGATGAATGGGTATTAGAGGATGAAAAAATAAATATTCCTTTAGAACCAAAAGTACATAACCCTTTTATGTTGGGATGTGCTACTTTTTGTTTAAAAGAAAAAAATAGTAAAGTTTTAGAATTATTAAAATTTGGATTAGAGAAATTTGAAATAAAAAGACAAAATGAAAAAGGTTATAACATGGAAGCATTTGGCCCAAAAAATTGGACCCAATTCTACAAAACAAACCCAGAATATTATAATATAATAGATACTAAATTAATGTTTCCTATTCCAGATACTAGTTTATCTCCTAAATTGGATGAACTTTTTAGAACTAGTATAGTAAAAAAAGATTTTGGAGAAGCATATTGTGTTCATTATTGGGATCACTTACATTGGCCTAGACCTAGCATATTAGACAAATATTATAAGGAGCTAAAACCATGATTTTTAACATAGTAGCAACCTTTAGAGATAATGAAAAATATTTATCTAATTTTTTAATTCCCA
>Ga0098061_1001212_pt1 | contig 12507 bp, 19 predicted proteins | sample 22_taG_FD_92579 | JGI IMG/M metagenome (GOLD analysis project Ga0098061, IMG submission 92579) | Marine viral communities from the Subarctic Pacific Ocean - 22_ETSP_OMZ_AT15343 metaG | ecosystem: Environmental > Aquatic > Marine > Oceanic | place: Subarctic Pacific Ocean | collected 2015-01-20 | reverse complement strand
GAGCAACATCTGGTTCTTGGCGATGAATACGGAATATCCGGTACAGCTGACTGCGTAGTTATTAATAATAACCATCATGCTCATATTATCGATTTAAAATATGGTCAGGGTGTTATGGTTCCAGCCCAGGGTAACGAGCAGTTGTTAACTTATGCAGTTGGACTATTAAATTGTTATGACTATCTATATGACTTAGAGGATTTTAGTTTAGTCATTGTACAACCACGAAAGTTCAATATAGATACCTGGTCTATAACAAAAAAGGAAGTTATAGCCCACGGCGAAAAAATTAAACAAGGTATTGAAAAAGTATATGGAGATAACCCGGAGTATGTCCCAGGCGAAAAGCAATGCAAATTTTGCAAAGCCAAAGCATCTTGCCGGGCGTTAGCTAAATTTAATATTGAAAACATAACGGGCGAGTTCAAAAAAATCACCGAACCTTTAACTCCCTTAGAAGTGCCTACTCTTTCGGTGGATGAACTCGCCCATCTATTATCCCAGGTCAATCTTATTACTGACTGGGTGAAAGGGATTGAAGCCAGGGTTAACCAGGAGGCACTAACCGGTGTTCCTGTTCCAGGGTATAAGTTAGTAAGAGGAAGAGGGTCAAGAAAATGGCGCGACGATAAGGAAACATTATCACTGCTTAAAAGGAAAAGACATGCTGTTGATAATATCGCGCCAAGGAAAGTATTGAGCGTGGCCCAGATGGAAAAGTATTTAGGAAAAAAGAAATTTAAAGAATTATCCCGATTGGTAAATTCAATACCAGGGCGGGTAACACTGGCGCCTGTAACAGACAAGCGCCAGGAAATTGACCCCTCGATAGGTGATGACCTATTTGAGGATTTTACAACAGAGATATAGGAGCAACAAATATGATTATTAATAATATTCGTATTTCATTCCCGAATATTTTTCGCACCAAGGCTTTCAACCCTGGTGATGCTGGAAAATATTCAGTGGGTATCATTATTGAAAAAAACAGTCCTGAAATTGAAAGGGTTAAAGCGGAGCTACAAGCAGTACGCGATGCTAAATGGCCTGGCAAGAAACCTCAAGGTCTTAAAATCTGTCTAACAGATGGTAAAGAAAAAGAGGGAACAAATGGCTACGGGGATAGCGTTATGTACTTCAACGCATCAAACACTTCCCGTCCTTTAGTTTTAGACAAAGACAAATCACCTTTAGTAGAAGATGATGGTCGTCCTTATGCTGGTTGTTATTGTAATGCCTCGATTGATTTCTGGGCTCAAGATAATCAGTTTGGTAAGCGTATAAATGCGTCGCTCAAAGGGTTGCAATTCGTTTCTGACGGAGAACCTTTTGGTGGTGGTGCAGCAGCATCTGCAGATGACTTTGATGTCGTTGAAGATGATGACTTCGCAAATAAAGGTAGCCAGGAAATAACGGGCACCGACGACTTCCTCAAATAAAGGAGTGGGGTCGGTAACGGCCCCACATTACTTATGTTATTTTTCGATACTGAAACGTACAGCGAATTAGATATATTTAAAGTTGGCGGCGATAAGTACACCCGTAACTGTGAGATTATGTTAGCCGGTTATGCCTTTGCCGATGAACCAGCCAGTGTGGTTGATTTAACCAACGATGAATCACTAGAAGAAGTAGTTGAATATTTAAAAGATAATCATGCCGGTCCTATAATAGCTCACAATTCTCAATTTGACAGATGGGTAGTTAAACACTGCCTGGGTATAGATACCCCGGTGGACCGTTGGATTGACACAATGATTATGTCTTACACAAATGGATTGCCAGGAGCACTTGCTAGTGTTTGTAGCGCCCTGGAAATGAGTGAAGATGAAGCTAAAGATAAAGCTGGTAAATCTTTAATTAATAGATTCTGCAAACCAGCACCATCAAATCATAAAGCAATTCGTTATGATCGAATTACGCACCCTGAATTATGGGAAGATTTTAAAAATTACTGTCGTATGGATATTGAATCTATGCGTACCATTTACAATAAGTTGAAGCACCATGTGTATCCTAACTCAATTGAATACAAGTATTGGTGCTTGGACCAGGCCAGCAATGATATGGGGATTTATATAGACATTGACCTGGCGCATAAAATGGTCGAAATTGTTGCAGCTGAAACTGAAAAATTAAATGCAGAGATAAGACGTATTACTAACAACGAAGTAAGTGGCGGGACTAGCCTGGCGCAGCTTAAAAATTGGCTGGTTAACAATGACAAACTTCCTCCAGTTGCCTGTGTGTCTCTAAACAAAGAGGCTATTAACACATTAATTACCGGTACCGCTTTTGGCATACCTGAAGATGCGCGTCGCGTACTTGAAATAAGACAGCAGCTGGGTAAAAGTTCAACGGCCAAATACATTAAGCTCATTGATGCTACCGTTGACAACCGGCTACGAGGAACGGTGCAGTTCTACGGCGCCAACAGAACCGGGCGCGATGCTGGTAGATTATTTCAGCCACAGAATTTACCCAGGCCCGCCCCTGGTATTGATGTCGATAAAGCTATTGAATCTCTTATTGATGGCACATTAAAAGAAAACATTATGGAGACAGCGTCGAGCTGTTTACGCTCTTCACTTTGTTCACCCGTGGGTAAAAAATTAGTTGTGGCGGATCTGTCCAACATTGAGGGCCGGGTGTTAGCCTGGCTTGCTGGTGAAGAGTGGAAGATTAAAGCATTCCGGGACTACGACAATAAGCGCGGTCCGGATATTTATAAATTAGCATATTCGAAATCATTTAATACACCCATACACGAAGTTACAAAGGAACAGCGACAACTTGGTAAGGTCCAGGAACTAGCTTTAGGCTATCAAGGCAGCATAGGTGCATTCAATCAAATGGCGGCCGCGTATAACATTGACCTCCAGGCTCACGAAGTATATTCAATTGTCACAGCCTGGCGATCCGCGCATGAAAAAATCACCAAGCTGTGGAAACTCACCCAGGCGGCCGCTGTTAAATCAATTAAAAATCCAGGTGATGTATTTTCAGTTGGTAAAGTTTCATTCTTAACGGACCCGGATAAAAGTTTCATGTATTTAAAATTACCATCCGGACGTACATTGTTTTATCACAAACCATACCTCTACAACGACGAGGAGGGCCGGCAACAGATAGCCTACCAGGGGCAACATCAACAAAGTAAAAAGTGGGTGTCCTTAGATACCTATGGCGGTAAATTGGTTGAAAATATCACCCAGGCGGTAGCGCGGGATATTCTATTTAATGGGTATTACACAGCGATGGAAGCTGGCATTGATATAGTGCTTCGAGTGCATGATGAATTAGTTGCTGAAGTTTTCGAAGAAGATTCAGAAAAATTAAAAGAACTCTTATGCTTAATTATGTCAGCTCCCCCACCCTGGGCCAAGGGTTTACCCCTGGCTGCAGAGGGATACAGTTCTTTTAGGTACCGCAAATGAAGTATCAACCGAGGGAACCACAGCGCCTGGCCACTGACTTTATGATGCAGCATCCGAAGTGCGCAGTCTGGGCATCGATGGGTGTTGGTAAAACAGCAGCTGCACTTGATGCAATTCAACAGCGTTTGGATGTTAATGATGTTAAAAAGATTTTAGTTATTGCACCCAAGCGCGTAGCGTCAACCGTATGGCCTAATGAAATAATCAAGTGGGATTGCTTCGACATGGATTTTCAGCTGATTGCTGGAACTCCTAAACAAAGAATGCAACAATTTAATTCACAAGCTCCCATTCATATTATTAATTTCGAATTGTTTTCCTGGTTAGTTGACCTGGGCCGTGAGCTTGGTGAGTGGCCCTATGACATGATAATTGTTGATGAAGCATCGCGGATGCGTACACCCAGCGCTGTTAAATTCAGAGCAATTAGAAAGGTTCTACAATACACCAATCACATGGTGGAGCTCACTGGCACCCCGGCTCCTAATGGTTTAGTTAACCTTTGGGGGCAACTCTATCTTTTAGACAGAGGTGAAAGGCTATTTAACACGCGGGGTAAATTCCTGGAACGCTGGTTTATCCATCAGGAATTTTCTCACAAGTGGGTCCCAGTTGGGGTAGCTGATAAAGAAATATCAGAAAAAATAAATGATATATGTTTAACCATTGAGGATAAGGATTATTTTGATGTTGATAAAGCCATTAACATTAATGTTCCGGTAACTCTCGACTCAATATTAATGGAGCAGTACCGGGAACTAGAAAATGAAATGTTTGTAGAGTTTGAAGATGGTGAAGAGCTGGAAGTTTTTAATCCAGGCGTGCTGACAAATAAATGCCGTCAATTTATTAATGGTTTTGTTTTCACTGAGCATGGTGTTTGGCGGGAAGTTCACGATTACAAACTAGCAGCATTAGATAGAATAGTAGAAGAAGCTAATGGTATGCCGGTGTTGGTCGTTTACAACTACATCCCGGATAAGTTGAGAATACTACAACACTACCCGAATGCTGAAATCCTGGGTGATCAAGAGGGTATTGAACGGTGGAATCGGGGTGAGATACCTATGCTGGTAGTTCACCCCGATAGCGCCGGGCATGGATTAAATCTTCAATATGGTTCTAACATTACGGTATGGTTTGGTATGACCTGGGACCTGGAACAATACGAACAGACCAATGCAAGACTAGGGCCAATGCGCCAGCTGCAAAGTGGCTTGAATAGAGCAGCGTATGTATATCACATCATTGTTGACGACACTATAGACACTATCATTCAGGATAGATTAGAAAGTAAATGCTCAGTCCAGGATGCTCTCAAAAAAGCAGCAAAGAAAAATTAAGAATCCTGGTGCTCGTCCAGCTCAAAAATCTGAAGTCCAAATTCTACTTCAAATAATTTAGCGAACATCACGCCTTTAGAAATATTCTCTTCAGTTATAGGGATTTGCTTTTTATGTAGCGTATCAATAATAACCGTTCTATATGCCCGTTCAGTTGCTTTTAGTTCAACTGTGTATACATCTGCAATAGTCTGTTTATCTATTTCATCTAACATAATATCTACTGGGTCACGATACTCCATACTTACCTCCTGACTTCTACGTCAGCTCTGGTTTCAATCCACACCCTGGCGCCGCACGATAAAGGTTTGTCCGGTCTGTATATTACTTTGGAGTCACCTTTGATTTCAACCTCATGCGCGTAGGTGTTGGTCTTGTAAGTTTTAACAGTGATAACCGGTCGCCGCCCGCCATCCTTGTTATTGGCCCTAATGTTGTGTTGGTTTACATGAATCCTTTTCAGCATCAGATACTTCCTCGATTAGTGAATTAACTTTTTCCCTGGTGTCGATCACCAGGGCTTTAAAGCCCAGGTCAATTAATCTCTGAATTTCTCTTGATTGGTTCGGGGTTGGTTTTTTGCCTGGAGCTTTTACTTCTACGAATACAACATCTCCATTTTTGAATAAGCATAATCTGTCGGGGACAGAACGCCTTTGCGGGCTAGTAAATTTATATGCTATCCCACCTATTTTTTTAACTTGTTCTCTTAAATATATTTCTATATGTTTTTCCAGCATCACTTATCCAGAATTATCTGGTCTTGTTTCACTATCGCGTCCTTTAAAATTAAGGCAACACCGCCGACAGTTTCCTCTGTATCGTTTAATATCACAGTATCGGCAAGTTTTAAAGATAAATCGTCTTCGTGAATTAAAAAGCCGATTGTTTCGCACAGTGCTGGTTGTTCCTTGGCAACTGATGACTCAGACTGCCAAGCCGTATTTCCAGTGTGATCCCACCAGCGCACACAAAAAATTTTCTTGGTGTTTAATACCTTTTTCACAGAGTACCAATAATTAAACCCAGGATAAAAAAGGCAGCGCATTTTAACCAGACTGGTATGTTTTCAATTACATCGTTAAAGTCTGCCATCCACATTTTAATTTTATCAAGCATGTTTTCAGTTCCCCTTGTAGTGAGTGTTATAAATTCCTTAAAATTATAAGTCATTGTTTTTGTGTAAAAATCGGAGGCCCTGGTATATCTCTTTTTTTATACAAGTGCTGTATGAGCTTCTCCTGGCCCCAATATTTTATTTTTTCTCCATTTACTTCCCTTTTGGTATTCCGCCCGTGTATCGATCAAATGAGCGAGCCGCCGTGAGGCCGAGCATTCCGAGCAAAATCGGTAGCAACGCACCGGTGTCTAAAGTCGGAATTTCCGGGAGGTCCACACCAGCTGCTAATAAAATAAAAATTAAAAATGGCTGCACGATATAAGTGTACCCCAGCGAAATGACGCATATCCAGCCGCATGCCGGACGCCATCCCCCCTTGAATAGTGAGCCTGGACCTGTTGATGAGGCTTCGGCTTCGTTTACTTTTATTTGGGCGAGAGCTATTGCCTGGCCATGTCGTTCTGCCATCGTAGATAACTCTGCAGCTATCCTATTCTTTTCGTCTTTATCTTCTATGAATTTGTCCAGCAACGATGCGACTGGTCCTACAAGCGCGTTTAAGATCATTTTAATCTCCTGGTTAGTGCCATACGCACGAAGCTATAGAACATATACCTTTGTTACCACTATTGAAAACATACTTTTTTAAATTATCTTTAAATGGTTTACAGTGGGTTCTAATGTAACGTACTGGTGGTTGAAAATCTTTATAGTCAGATGCTATTTTATTTTCAAATTCATCTGAATTTTTAAATTCAAAGCATCGCATGGCTGATTCAAATTGAAGATCTGGTAAAGGCTTAATGTCAACTCTGCCTGAATTTCCAGCAAAGAATATCATCAGAACTATTATCCATACATTCATTAATAAACCCTCGCTAAATTGTTTCTAATTCTTTCGGGGTCAACTATGCGTCCTTTTTCATCTGTAATTTCAAAGTGAACATGTTCCGTAATGCCAGGGTATCTATCATTAAGAGATTGTGATCGCCCAATAACGTGCTGTGCACTTACTACCTGGTTTAGTGACACCATTGGCTCAACATAGAAATATCTTAGACGGAAGTTTGTATTTGAATCTGTGACCTGTACATAGCGAAACCCCAGATTGTCTCCGTAGGGGTAGCCTAGCTTTGTGATAATGCCGCCAACGTGCGCGTAGACGAGGGAGCCTGGGTAACAGGCGTAGTCAATTCCTTTGTGGATGCGCTTACCACCATCTCTACTGGCTCCATAAAACCCTGACCCAAATTTATCACTCTCTCTGATAGGAGCTGTGATTAACATTTAACTCTCCTTTTTTGATTTGAGATAAGAAAGGTGTCTATAGATAGTAGATATAATTAAACCCAGTGCAGCAATGCTAAGAGCTATCAGAGTAGAATAATGCTCTGCATATACATTCACAACGCAGACATACCCGGAACAAGAATAGACGGAAAAGTCTAAAGCCTTAATCACTGGTTCCGGGTGTTGTGGTATCATTTTTTGTCCTCACTACGAACAGTCATATCACTTGGGTCCCCGGATATATTTAGAGAGTCTGCTGTCCTGGGCCACCGAACAGTTAAAAATTCATACAGCCCTGGGGAAGATTTTTTCGCCCACCATCTAAGTGCGGTATACATTATCATGGAAAGTGGCCCGGTAATTAGAGCTCCAAATAATAGTAGTTTTAATTCACTAGCTGGCACACCTGTCGCTGAAACTATGACGTCGTGCAAACACCATTGTGATATTGAACCAAGAAACATACCAACTACTGTTGTGAATATATATACCTGGGTGGACCGGGGTTCGGGGCGCATATCGCTGCGCATACTTCTTTTCCAACATATCAACCAACAACAAGTCAGCATGGACGCTATGATTGTTGGTGATAAAATACTAAATAGTGTTATCCAGACACTGGGGACTCCTGTCATTTATTATTCCTATGGTTTAGTAGGCCACGTTATATTATCTACATCACTCTGAGTAGGTAAATCTCTTAAATTTTGCCTATAGGTTTTTTGCTCGTCCGTTAAAGTTCTGTCTGAACTAGCCCACCAATCACATTCTCTTAATAACATATCACGTTGACTTCTAATCCTTACCCACTTTTCATCAGTTGTAGGTTGAGCAGCGGCAATATTATCTTTCTCTGCCTGAGTGTAATCTCTTTCAGTTCTTTCCCCAGTTTGTACATTAATTTCAGTTATATCAGCCATATTATGTTCCTATTGGTATTGAATATTGTATGACATAGCATCGAAAGTATCACTACCACCAGATGTTGTTAAACGAACTGCGGTAAGAGCGGCAGATAAACTTTTAGTACCTAAAACATTATCGTGTTCATCTGCATTTCCTGGAGAAACACAAGTCCCTTTACAATACCATGTATTATTACTGGAATCTTCTAAATGCAAATTCACAAGAAAAGTATAATTTCTAGCGGCTATGCAACTCAGTTTCATATCAAAACCATCGCTAAGAGCCTCAAAAGATGATGCTTGATTTGATACATTTCCTTCATAGCCAGAAGTTTCATATACAGTCGAACCCGTGCCTAATTGAAAAGTTATATCTGATGTTGATGAACTAGATATAGTACCCATTAGTGTTATCCGTTTAGTACCCGCAGGTATACCAGTAAAATCTACTGCAACGCCACCTGTTGTGGTACTTTCAGTTTCTAATGTGATGGAATATGGATTCGCCCCAGCCGCGTTTTCGATTTCTTCGGTTACAATTTTTGAGCCTTGAATTTGTGTTGCCATTATAAATCACCTACTTCTGTAATCACTTCATTCATTCCTGTTTTTAGGTTATCAACGGAATCAGCGTTAGTTATCTTGGTATCTGCTGTGGCATCTCTTGCTGTTTGTTTTTTTACGACTACTGCCGCTTTAGCATCAGAATCACCATCTTCATCAGCACGTTGGTAAGCAACGTCCAACTCTGCGAATTTAGGAGTTCTGGCTTGTCTTACTTTATCCTTTGCTACGTCTTTTGCTTTAGCTAAATCAACCTCAGCACTTTTTCCTTTAGAAGTTACCCAAGCATTACGAAACGTCCTGTCATTAGGTATTGTATCAGCTTCAACTATATCTGCTGAGTCCAAACAATCTTCAGGAACAACCTTTTCTAATAAATCATCTATTGTTCCACCACTCGCTAAATATTCAGGTGCAGGGATAACAACTTTAGCTATACCATCTTCGCCTTGATATACTATTCTTTTGTCACTCATTATTGAACTCCAATCATAACAACATCAACTTGGGTTGGATTGAAAACACCACTAGCATTTTTAACATCATCCCAACATCTAACACGAACTGCTGATGTTGTTTTGGCAACGTCCTCAATAGACAGCCCACCCCACAATGTTCCAGCAGTATCACAGCTTCCAACTGCTGCCCAAGACGTACCCCCCATAGCAGTTGTCAGGTTGATCGTATAATCGCCACTTGCATTATCTGTAAGGCCAGTGACATTATGTGATGCGGCTGGACTAATTGATCCAGCACTTCCATCAAAAGTTACCCATGCTTTGACAGAGCCAGCTAAAATATTTGCTGGAGTAGAGGAGTTACCACCACTCGCATCTTTGAGGTTAGTACAATTTACGTCTGTTACATCTAGGTCTGTGCTTGTTAATGTACTCATATTTTATTCCTCATGCTTTGGGGTACTTATCTTTAACAGCTTTGATTGTTTTCTTCCACTCATCAATGCCATTATGGTAGATTTCATCTAACTGCTGTTTTATTTCTGGATATTCTTTTTTGCGTTTTTCAACATATTGCATAGCTGTTACTTTTGCTAAGATTACATCTTTAGCAATAACATCACCCTTATTCCATGTAATTCGGTCTGGGTCGTTATCTATAACCGACACTTCTGCATCAGGATTTATTGCCACAATAGCTTCTATAACACTGCCTGTTTCTAGATAACTCACGCTGCCACCTCTATTAATATTATCGTTGACTTAGCCGTTTCCCCGTCATCATTCCTCTGGATATTAATAGTACCTGATTGATCATGTCGCGCCATTTGCGTCTTATATGCTAATAAGCTAGTAGAATTGGGTGAATCCAAGAAAGGAATAAAATGATAAGTACGTTGATTATCCTCATCACCTTGATCTATATGATCCCACAGGTCTGTTACTCCGCGTAATAATTTTAATTGCCCCGTTGACCTTGAGTTGTGACTTACAGCTTGTGAAATTAAGACTAATATTTTACTTGATGTAGTCATTGGTGTAATTGATGCAGTTAATCCAGTATCGGAAAAACTAGTACTGCTTACATCAACTTGAGTTGTCGTTGTACCAGTTACTATTTGTTTTATAAATGGATAAGCAGCCGCTGCTGTATTTTGTATTGTATTTACTTTTAATGTTGACATATTATTCTCACGTTATAGTCCATGTAGATCCGGCTGGCAATGTGACCGTTCCACTATCTATTGTAATTGGACCCGCTGACATTCCATTTATATTTTGATACAAACTATGGATGCCCGATCCGTCGCTGGCCAGGGCTTGCACAGCCCCACCGAATGATGTTGATAATTTCATTGTGCTGGAAGTAATATCTCTTACATAATATTGAGTACCAGCTACTAAACCAGAGGGTAGTGTTCCGGCAGTTGTTACCATAACCGTATCTCCGTCTACAAATAGATCATCACTACCTCTGTTCGCTATTAAGTTTGAGCCATGAGTGGTGGTGAAAGTACAATTATGATCTCTTAAAGTTAATGATGTTTGTATGTTAGTTGCATTCGTTCTAATTACTGCATTATCCCCAACAGATGGGCCGCCACCAGAACTTGCTACAATCGCGGTGCCATCCGCCTTAGTATAGTTTAAGCATTGGACGTTATCAGCATCGGTGCTAAAGAACTCTGCTACGTCCCCGACCGCTGTAGTTATATTAGCTCCGGCATTTGGTAGATCCATTTGTGTAGCGTGATGGGTCAGTTGCATTATCCCTGTAAAGTTAATATAGAAATGACGATTAATTGCAACAGTAAATGCAGTTATTGTTGATGTTCCTGAACAATCAAAATAGTCTCCATCAACAGGAACAGTTGGGGTGGCTGAAGCTATAGTTGTACCAGCGTCCATCCCAATAAAATGAGAATTAGCATCTAATGGTCCACCCAGTTCCGGCGTTGTGTCCTCTACAACATTAGATATACCAGCAGCAAGAAGAGCAGATTCTGCTGCATCTAGGGCTGACGCTGCTGCAGCTGTGGCTGACGTTGATGCAGCTGTGGCAGAAGTTCCGGCGGCTGTGGCGGAAGTTGCTGCTGCAGCAGCAGCGGTAACTGCTGCTGCTAGATCAGATGTGGAGGCCCCCATAATTATCTTGGTACCAGCAGCATTAGTTATTAATAATTTGTCAGCTTCAAGTACTAAATCTTCAAGGTAATCTGTTGCAACACCCCTAACATACATAACTACTGTAGAAATTAAATCCAGGGCATCTTCAATTTCTTCGGCATCATAAGTACCACCATTAATAAAATCTGTCAGCTGGGTTGCTGCTGGCCGTCTTGATATTTCAAGAGAGGTTCCGGTAGCCAGAGTGCTGAATGCACTCCCAGATTTAGGAAAAGATACGTTGCCCCCGGATTCTGCCCCGGCACCGGTGATTGTATAATCGGTGTCAAAAACAGTAGTGGTCCTTGTGCCATCTGCTGCTATATGAACAACATGCAGATCCGCATCACGCAAGAATTTAAAAGCAAATGCAAAGGTAGTAGCAGAGCTATTACCCGCGTGGGTTACCTCATAAGTAGTTGATGGTATCGTCATTTCTCTTTATCACCCGTTAATAAAAATTCATATAAATTAAAATCACCGTCCAGGTCATCCTGTGCCCAATCCCAAAGGTATTCACCAGACATCCATAATTGTCGTGTTGGCCATTTTGCTATAGCACCAGAACCAATAAATAAATTCTTTATAGTGGCCCTGGATAATTCAAATTCACCTTCAGTAAATAAGGTTGCAATAGTATCTTTAAGACCCTCTCCACTATAAAGTAAAGCTCTTAACGTACTCGCAATAGGTGTTGCACTATAACCAAAATCCGTCCTGTAATAATTGACAATATCCCTTAAACCTACAATTCCTAAGAATGGATAAGCTATTGAATTTTTAATTGCCGCTTCCAAAAATCCTTCATCTTCATCGTTTTGCCCAAGTACAAGAGGGCCCAATACCGCTGGCACAAAAGCTAACAATATTAAACTGTTCGTAACTTCTACTGAATTTTTTAAACTCAATTTTCCAGACAACCTTTTACGGCGCCACAATAAATTTTGGTAAGCTGAACAATAAGAATAAAACATTGTAAATGCCTGGTGCATTGGTGTGCCTCTTTGTATCCTGGCAAGGTCTTTTACCCCACCAGAAGATTGAGACAATCTCACAGCTTTATCACCATATCTAACAGCTGCTTCGTGATCATTTTTTTCAATTCCTTTAGCATTACCATCCATTGCTTTTTTGTAAGCTGCCAACCAGGTTGGTATTGATACATACATATCCATTATTCCAATTAAAGAAAAGTAATGCCTGGCGAAAGCTTGTTGTCTACCT
>Ga0098061_1001210_pt1 | contig 12516 bp, 20 predicted proteins | sample 22_taG_FD_92579 | JGI IMG/M metagenome (GOLD analysis project Ga0098061, IMG submission 92579) | Marine viral communities from the Subarctic Pacific Ocean - 22_ETSP_OMZ_AT15343 metaG | ecosystem: Environmental > Aquatic > Marine > Oceanic | place: Subarctic Pacific Ocean | collected 2015-01-20 | reverse complement strand
TTTTGAAATAGCCAAGCTGGATGTAAGGGCAGCAAACCTTCCCTCCGAAGATCCACTTCTAAAATTTTCAGGATTTAAAAAAGAACCTCTAACAGTTAGAGATTTGTTTCCATCAGAACCACTACTCCAAAAAACTTTATCGCGCACACTTGTTGATCCCGTTCCCGTTGTGTTGAGTGCAGTAGTTGCTTGCAAGTTCCAACCCGGTCCCGATGAATCAGTTAGCCATGTAGCAAATGCGTCATATAGTTCATATGTGTTTTGAACTGAACCTGTTTGATAAGCCATTTATTATTTTTCCCCTCACATTAACTAAATAGTTTTATTTAATACAATGTTACTTTTATTCCTTTAATTAGTGACGATACACTAGCACCCGATCCAGAGGCATAAAAATCATACCAATCATCGACCATTCCAAAGGATGCAATCGTAGCACCCGAAGCAGATATATCTTGTAATCCGATACCACTAGAAGTAAGTGTAGTAATAGAGCTTCCGCCTGTGAATCGCTTAACTTCAATGGACGCAGTTGCGGTAGTAGAAGGTCCAAACATCCCCCTGAAAGCTGCATAAGTATTACTACCCGTTATAATTCTAGCCGAACCAATATGTGTCGAGGTTGTACCCGAAACTTCTGCATTTAAAACTAAATCTATTCCACAAGCTGCCATATCTTATTCTCTCTTATAAATACTACTAAATTTCATAATAGACACCTCTAATACTGGCAGTCGCAGGATTTCCTGATGCCGAAATATAAATGTCATACCAATCGGAATTGGATACTACTACGTTTGATCCAGTAACATATCTCCACGTCGGACCTGCTGTTCCTATATTATTTAGCGTTAACAAAGAGACACCGGTAGTAAATCTCTTAAACTCAACATGAGCATCGGAGCCCCCGACGCCACCGTTGATGTCAGTAAAGAGTGCCCCGATTGTGGTATAGGTTTGAGCGTCCAAGTATAATGATCCTACTTGTAATGAGGATGAGTTGTTTGGATTCGATGCTGAAACAATTTGTGTGTAGAAATCTACACCAGAAGTAATTGTAGGGGCAAAAATTTGTGAAGCTGCTGGAATGAGAGGCAAGCTAGCGGTAGTTCCTCCGGGAACCAGTGTGGGCGTATAGATAACCGAGGTGCTAGCAATAAGCGGATAACTTCCCGTAACTCCCCCCTCTTGAACATCGGGCAAATAAGTTGTTGCAGTTGAAGCGATTAGAGGTAATATTATCGTCTGTCCTAGATCCGGGGGAAGACACCCCTCTCGACTCCACGGCAAAGGAAAAGAACTACCTGTGGGAATCACTCCCCCAAGAACCGCACCGGGTTGGCATGTTTCACGTAAAGGATCTCCTCTTTTTGGAGCACCGAGAACAAAGGGCGCAACCACTGCACCGCCTTTTAATGTACGTTGAAGGATGCTTGAGCTAAGAGTTGTTATATTATAGTTATTAGAATAGCTCATTAGACATTCCTTTGTCTGCGTTTAATGTCTATAGCGCAAAAATTCCACTCGCATTCCAATCGACTGTTATATCCCCTCCATTTACAGGAATATTTATCGCACCCGAAACATCAGTATCGAAATATGCAATTAGATCGCCTGATGATTCGTGCCAGATTACTATTTGAGCGACAGAGCCAGTATTGGTTACAGCACTAAAAACATGATCGGTTGCTGTAAACGTGCCGGGGGTGCTGGTAATATCAGATCCGCTTAAGTTACCTGATACAATTATACACCCAACGAGGGGGGTGACAACTGTGTCGGTTGATAGGTTAACTGAGTAACAAGAGCCCGAGAGGAGCGCCAATTTCAATACGTCTGTATCCAGATCGTATTCTTTGTTCATTAACCCTTCTTTAAATTTTGTATAAATTCCATTTGCCATTTTTGATCATAATCCTCCGTAATTACTCTTTACAGATGTAAATAGTTGCTAAAAAAGGTTATGATAAGGAATTGAAACAGGAAATTACTTTACATTTCTAAATGCACAATGAATACCGCGAAAAGCTTTACGATCAATCTTCAATTGAACGCCCTGTGCATCTAAAAAGCTATATTCTAAAATTGCGTCTCCACAACGTTCAATAATCTTGGTTGCGTCGGCTTTTGTGCTATAAACCCAAACAAAGCCTTCTTTCTTGTCGGCATTTGCGTCAATCACATGTGATTCACCTTCGGGGCCACCACCTTTGCCCTTATAGTAGCTGGCAATCTCTTTTAATGTTGGTTTTTCGCTTAACAAGGCTCCCCATGCTTTCTTTTTATCTTTTGACATAATTTTCTCCTAAAATTTCTTGATTAATGATTCTAAAGCATAAGCGGTAGCTACCGCATCACCTAAAGCCGTGTGACGGTCTTTTTCTTCGATTTCAACACCCGCCGCTTTGAATAAAACATCACCGGAGGCTCTATGCCCCTCCACTTTACCAGAAAGCATCAAAAATTCCAAAATAGAGCAAGTATCCATCGCTCTATCGCGAAAGTCGTTGCTATATTCTTTTTCTAAGCCCGCATGACGATAAAGCCGCTTTGTAAACCCAATATCGAACGCAACATTATGACCAACAAGCTGAATTGCTTTTCTGTCTTGACCAAGACGCTCATTTAAGGCGTTTTGAATCTTTTTTACAACGATATATGGTTCATCAGCCAAATGCACTTCATTCATATTGATTTTATTAACTTTTAGTGCTGCTTCTTCAACATTTATGAAGTGTTCTTTGACATAAAGGTCAAAAACAGGTTCAACTGTCTTTCCGGGTTCCCATAGAACACCCGCAATACTCAAAATACTGTTTTTTTCTGGATTTAAGCCACCTGTTTCGGTATCTATCACCAAATATTTTTTATTTTTCATCATACTAGTATAATATCATACTGAAGCGTTCGTTTCAACGTTTTTTTCCTCTATTTTTTTGTTAATAATTATATTATCCACACTTGAGCACCTAGCCTTACAGATCTCAAAGCTCTCAGCCTCTAATTCAATCCCCACAAAGCCGAATTTGCCCTCTAATGCCGCTTGGCCGGTCGTACCACTCCCCATAAAAGGATCGAGCACAACTCCACCAGGAGGGGTTACAAGATTTATTAAGTATTTCATTAATTTAAGAGATTTCACGGTAGGATGTTTGTTTTCTATTGTTTTGTTTAAGGTTTTCTCTTTTTTTGAAGCTTTAGCACAATAAAAGAATCTTGACGCGCCTCCTTTATCACCAAATCTTACGCCATTACCTTCATGGTTGCCAACACTAAATAAACCACCTTCACCAGATTGTTTTGATTTACAACATTTACGTTTTTTGCCCGCAGAGTGCATACCACCGGCTATACTTTGTTCGTCAAGTTGTTTTACCGCGCAATCGTCTTCACAATTCCACCCAACTTGTTTAAAATACCTTGAGGCTCCACCACTATCGGCATAATAAGGTTGCTCCGTTGCTTCGCCCTTATATGAACCAAATGTATCTTTACCAGCCTTGCCTTTAATCTTACCCTTCATTTCCCCGCTTGTTAAAATACCTGTTTGATTATCTAAAGTTTTAATAGCACAATCATCATCGCAATCCCATACCGCAATCGTTTCTGGTCCCTGATCTTCAACCTCATAAGGATGACCCGCACCATTACCAAAAGGTTTGGCTCCATCGGTAAATCTATTAATTGTATAACCTTTTCCTTCTTTGGTGCCCACTTGTTTACAACCCGGTTTGTGAGATAGAATAAGATTAGCAGGGAAGCGACCAGTAGCATGATGTAAGGTTTGAGGTTGTCCGCCAGAGTTATCTTTGTTTTCTCCTATTTCTAATCCTGCTTTTGCATTATGAGTATATTCTTTTCCCACTCTTGGGTCGTCGTGTGTTTTATAACTTATCCTACTCGCATCAATATTAATTCCACCTGTCCCGTGTTCCAAAACATTAGCAGCAATAGTTTTTTCTGATAAAGGCTTTCTTGCTAAAATCCAATGTTCGCTGGCTGGCTTTAAGGCTGTTCCCCAACCTTCAAATTCTTTTATTTTTTTACCTATGTTGTGAGACTTGGGAAATCCACTTCCAAAAATATGCGTAACAACATCACGAATTTCAAAGTCTGCGTTTTCAATAGCGGTAGCAGTCCAGTGACTTGTTCTGGGAATTGCCCAAACTAAAATATGCGCTCCCGGTTTTAAGGTGCGAAAAGCTTCGGTCATAATAGATTCTAGCCAAGCAATCCATAACTTGCGCCCACCTTTATCCTTGTCCCATTTTTTGCCCATAAATGCGATGCCCGCTGGTGGGTCAGTTACCATGGAGTCGAAAGAGTTGTTTGGTAATTTCTTTAGAATGTCCAAAGAATCTCCATTTATAAGTGCGTTTTTCATAAGAGTATATTAACACACTTTGCCTCAAAAAGTAAGCAAAAAAAAGGGGGCTATTGCCCCCAAAAAAATTTATTTTTTTTACCTAATTTTTATTATAGTGATACGCTAAGTCCAAGACCCAAAATATGAGCAGTGGTCGTAGTATCTCCGATGGCGGAATTGAGCATATAAAATGCGTTAACTCCAACCGAATTGGTAAGCGATTTGCCTACGCCAATTGTAGCACGATTGCCGGTCACACCGGAATCATCAACGAACACTTCGTCTGATACAAAAGGTGCAACACCCGCAACTGATGCGACTGCCGAAAGCGAAGTTCGCCCACGAACTGTATCACCATCTCGCAATTCCAACTTTGACAAACTATCTAAATTAATAGTTCCCGTCAAAAGTCGCAATCCAAGTGAAACCGAAACGCGCTGCTCACCAGTGCTTACGTTGCGATACCCAACACCAACATTAACAATATCACTAACTTGACTAGTGACACCAATGTCGGTATGTTGTCTAGACAACGTTGGACCAGCAATATCTCCAAACCGCAATTCTTCCCCAACATTCAGGGTTAGATTTTTGGTTAGATTACCGGACACACTAAGAGTGGTCCACACTCCGGTTTCTGAAGCCATCGCCACATTACCGATCAACAACATCGCGCCCACAACAAGGGCACCAAGTCCAATTTTTTGAATTGTTTTTTTGTTAAATTTCATTTATTTTTCTCCTTATAACAAAAAGGCTAACATTAGCCCAAAAGTCGCGACCATGGTCGCTAGGCCGATATAATCGGCTATCTCTAATTGTTTTGGCATTATTACCTCTTATTTATTGCGAGAACGCAAATAAAAAAATGTTCCTATTAGTCCAACGACTATAAGAGCACCAATGACTTCAACACTCATTCTTCTTCTCCTTTTGAGCAAAAAAGCTCAATTGCGGGCTCATCCATATCCATCCAAAACGAAAGTTTTTCCTTCGCCCAACGTGCATAGACGCCCGCTTTACCATTTCCGGCATCATCTGTTCTAAGTCCTGTTTTTAGCACTAGCCCATAATCACCACAAATGGAAACTATCATATCTCCAATCTCGAATCTATTCTTATTCATCATAGCTTATTTTTTTACAATACTCTTTTCGACAAGGCGTGTTACAAATAGTAAAACACTTTCCAAACTCATGAGCAAAATTTATTGATCTCTCGCATATATCACCACAGTCTTCAGCACATTTAAAAAACTTGTTATTGCAGTTTAATTGTGTTTCTTTTTTATCACACTGGACAAACGTAAACAATATGATTGTTGCTATAAAACTTTTCATAATAAATAAGGTATGGGCTCTGAAGGATTCGAACCTTCGACCTATCGGTTATGAGCCGACTGCGCTAACCGCTGCGCCAAGAGCCCTTGGCTTCTCACTGATTTTTCTCTTTTGACCATTGGCACCCAAAACTATTTAAACATTTCGTCGAACAATTTTTAAAACAAGCCTTGGGCCTGAAAGAGGGAAAGCATCCCTCCTCTAAAATACATGTCTCTACACATGATTCAATATTGGATACGGTACATCGTGTCGGGATTTTATCTTTTATACAAGGTTCTTTTATACAGGGTAAGCAAATAGAACATACACCAGTGTCCTTTATACAAACTGGGGGCGGCTCATTACATGAAAATATTAATAAAACTGATACCAATAGAATCTTCTTCAAGACTTTGTTATAGCGCGAGTTCATATTGCTAGTATATGTGATATGTTTGTGGGGTGTCAAGAAAAAAGAATTTATTTAGAATTGTTCTTCTTCAGTTGAATTTTTTAATGCTAAAGTGGAGGATTCCCCCCCGGTAATTGTTTGAGAAACCCTATCAAAATAGCCTGTACCGACTTCTCGTTGATGCTTTACAGCAGTAAATCCATTATGAACTTGATCAAATTCTTTTTGTTGCAATTCAGAATAAGCAGTCATCCCTAAATCTTTATAATCCCTAGCCAAAGAAAACATACTATAATTTAATGAATGGAATCCAGCCAAAGTTACAAACTGGAATTTGTATCCCATTTTTTCTAAAGAGTTTTGAAACATAGCAATCGTATATTTGTCCAAATGCTTTTCCCAGTTAAAAGATGGGGAACAGTTATAGGCTAATAATTTATCTGGAAATTTCGAATGAATCGCATCAGCAAATTTCTTTGCCTCCTCAAGACATGGTGTTGAAGTCTCAAGCCATAGCAAGTCTGCATAAGGAGCATAAGCTAAACCACGAGCGATCCCCATTTCTAAACCACCTGTGATTTTATAAAATCCCTCCGGTGTTCTTTCGCCAGTCATAAATTTATGATCTCGCTCGTCTACATCAGAGGTAATAAGCTTCGCGCTATTGGCATCAGTGCGAGCAATCAATACAGTTGGAGTGTCGCACACATCAGCCGCCAATCTTGCCGCAGTCAGGGTACGAATAAATTGGCTTGTTGGAACAAGAACTTTTCCTCCCATATGCCCGCATTTCTTTTCAGAAGCCAACTGATCTTCGAAGTGTACACCCGCAGCACCAGCCTCAATCATTCCCTTCATCAACTCATAAGCGTTCAGCGGTCCACCAAAGCCAGCTTCAGCGTCCGCAACGATTGGCGCATAATAATCAATTTGATTATTTCCTTCAACACTTTCGATTTGGTCGGCTCTCTGAAATGCTTTATTAATTTTTTTAACAACCTGTGGGACACTGTTCGCCGGATAAAGACTTTGATCAGGATACATGTCACCAGCAAGGTTTGCGTCAGCCGCAACTTGCCAGCCACTAAGATAAATTGCTTTCAATCCAGCCTTAACTTGCTGAACGGCTTGATTTCCCGTAAGAGCACCAAGGGCCCGCACAGCATCTTTTTCATTTAGTAAATCCCATAACTTTTCGGCTCCATCTTTAGCAAGGGTATATTCAATTTTCTTGCTTCCTCTAAGATCAAGCACATCCTGTTTATTATAAGATTTCTTAATTCCATTCCATCTGTTTATCATTGATAAATATTTCCCCTTAATTATTCACATAAATTATCGTAACACTCTAAAGTCAGAAAGTCAATTATTTCCTCACTAAAGCATAACTTATTTAGAATTATACTTGTTTCTTCAAACTTTTTGTAGTGTTCAAATTTTTTTATTTCAGAGTTTATCACCAATCCAAGATATTTGTTTGTGACCTGCTTTCCATTAGATAAATATATTTTGTGTTTTCGCCACTGCCAAATTTGGGCTCTAGAGATTTCTGCGGTGGCAGCATCTTCCATAAGATTATCAATTGGTACACATCCATTACCATTTATCCAAGAATTTATATACTGAAAGGCAATACCTATATTTTTTCTTAAGGCAGCCTCGGTACATTGACCCTTTGGAGTGCATAAGAGATCGTCCGACTCAATAGAATAATTTAAATAAAGTTGTTTATCAATTTGGTTTGGTGTTTTTAAATGTTCGTCAAAAATCTCCTTGGCTACATCCACTAAAGCAGGATGAGCCACCCAAGTCCCATCGTGTCCGTCTTGAACCTCGCGAAGTTTGTCGGCGCGGACTTTGTTCATAGCAACGTGGTTTGCTTCAGGATCATCTTTGATAGGTATTTGTGCAGCCATCCCTCCAATTGCGTGAGCCCCGCGTTTATGACAAGTCTGTATTAGCAGTTGCGTATAAGAGCGCATAAAATGCTCAGTCATTCCTACCTGATCGCGATCTGGAAGCACGGCTTCTCTCGAAAGAGATAAGGACTTGATGAAGCTAAATATATAATCCCATCGTCCACAGTTTAGTCCTACAGAATGCCCTCGGAGTTCATACAAAATTTTGTCCATCTGAAAGGCAGCGGGCAGCGTCTCTATAAGTACTGTGGCCCTTATTGTCCCTACAGGAAGATCAAAAGAGCTTTCTGCAAAAGAAAATATTTCATTCCACAACCTAGCTTCTCTATAGTGCTCTATTTTAGGTAAATAAAAATATGGTCGAGTTCTGTTTTTTAGAAGTTGTTTGTGATTATGAAAAAAGTATAATCCAAAATCAAAGAGACTTGCCGGGATATTATTATAATTTTTTTCTACCAAGTGTAATCCACGAGGACGAACAAATAGAGTCGCAACTTTTTTATTTAGTTTATATTCCTTCTGTGTTTTGGGATCAACAAAGTCTATTTTTTTTCTTACTGCGTCATAAAGATTTTGTTGACCGTCTATACAGTTTTTCCAAGTAGGAGAATTGGAATCCTCAAAGTCAGCCATGAAAACATTTGCCCCTGAGTTTAGGGCATTGATGATCATTTTTCTAACTGGTGGTCCTGTGATTTCTACTCGTCTATCTAAAATGTCTTCAGGTGGTGGCAGCACTTTCCATTGTGGATCTTCACTTTCTGCATCCATTATGCGTGCTGGTATTTTACCTTTTCGGTCTTGTCGGTTTAATAATAGTTTTTTAATTTGTGGTTCAAATCTATCCTGTAAGACATCCAAAAATAATTTGGTGTCATAGGACAAAATATCTTTTGTCATTTATTATCCTTTTGAAAATTCTGCATCTCTATACAGTGCGTAATAATAGTGTTCTATTGCGTGGTCTAAGCACAAAGTTTTATAATAACTCCAGTTTCTCCACTTCGCAGAACAATATAGCTCCCCTTCGTCTCCGCAATATTCACAGGTATGGTAGCTTAAGATTTCACAACTTTTTTTTACAATATCAATTATGTTATCACTGTCGTTTATGCAAATATCTAAGACTCCAAATTTCTCCTGTATAGAAACAAATTCGGGGAATTTAAGTTCTTCTCCCATTTCTCCATTTACATAAGTTTGTATTGCAAGGCACATGTGGTCGATGATTGTAAACCATCCATTATTGCATTTGATACAATTTTTAGGAAATAATTGAGGGTACTTTTCATAGAGCGTATCCAGTTCTTTTGATTCACTCATAGTATAATAACTATAGCATAAGTTTTATTATTCTTAAATAAAAAAGGCACTCCCCGAAAGAGGAGTGCCCAAAAACATAATAGTTTTTGTGAGTCAGATTACAGATTTAGACGTGGGGAAACGCCCGCGAATCTTGGAGTTAAAAAACTGACCCTTGGAGTCGGCACTCTTAAAATTATTCAATGTTGCGCGTGATACGCCATCATAATTGAAAACAGTAGTGGGTGCTGTGTGAAGAACAACGGACAGTTGTTCGGTTAATGGATTATAGCCAATTGACTTGACTAAACTTGATTTAACTTCTTGCATATTCCTTCCTTGGTGATTATTCACCTATTAATTATAAGTATTATACCAGAGGAAAATAAAAAGATCAAGCTTTTTCTGCTTTAGATAAAATAATAATTTTTTCGTGATTTACTTCATGATAAAGTCTTCCTGCGGAGGAAAGAACATTATATTTTAATCGACGCCCGTTGTTCCATCCACTACCGGGGGGAATTATTTTTTTAATCATTCCGTAGATATATGGATCTTCCTTGTCGGTCCACCGAACATTCGGTTTTCGAAACATTACTAAATCACCCATACTTGCTTTATCATTCATCATTTTTTGCCTTCGCTACTAAAACAATATGCTTTCCCAATTCAGGGTAAACTTCGCCATCATGCCACCTTACCAGCATATAACATATATCATCGCCATCAGTAAAAACATTAATAACAATTCCTGTGTATCCCTTAACTCCAAGCAAATCTTCACGATAAGTTACTAGATCTCCAATATTATATATTGTATCTTTTCGGGTCACATTAATAAATAGATAGTAAAAAGTTGATTTAGGATTGCTGGCCGTTTTGACCTCTTGCGATTAAATAAAGTTGTCTGGGTTCTAGCCACCTGGTTTCACCACTACTCCATAAACATTTTAAATTTTCAGGCATGATCGCTATTACTATGCCGTATCCTCGGCTTTTGGTCGCCAAAATAGATCGTTGGCGGACGAGATCCCCAATTGTAAATATTAGAACGGGCTTCATACATATAACTACTTCTTACCCCGAGAAACTAAATCAATGGAGTGCCCAAACAGCCACGAGGTTGCACCACCACACCACTTTATCTTATATTTATCTGCTAGAATAGGATGCTTCTGAGGGGCATCTTTACGAGCATCAAGAATAATCCCATACCATTCCTTTTCATCAAATACAGCCGCGTTGTGGTTTGATTTTACTAAATCACCTTTATTAAACTTCATCATGCACACTTTGCCCTAGCTTCTATTTTTAATTGTTCTTCCACTTCATACATCCACTCGCCATACTCCCAAGCAACTTTATACATCGGTGCTCTCTTATAGGACAAGTGCTCTTGAAATATTATTTCGATAATAACTCCGGTATAGGGTCGGAGTGTGTGGCTAACCAGATCACCGATTTCAAATTCATTTCTCATTTTTATTTCCTTTCGCGAGGATAGTTATATCTTTTGGAATTTCTAGGGTCCGCGTATGTGGGTTGCCCCAAGGAAAGTTTAACCACCGCACTTCAAGATAGTCACGATCACTATTTTTACCTATTAAGACTTCGCAAACAAACCCATGCCTACCAGGGTGTTTTGTATCAAAAACAAGATCGCCTTTTTCAAAAAACATCAGTATTCCTCCAAGATTTTTTTAATCTTTCTAGTCTTTTGTCGCGTCTTGTTGCGCTTCGTTAATTTATGATCGTGAGCGCCCGCTTTCCGTTTATAAAAAGCATTTGCGTCCTGACCGCTGTTCCATATTTTTCTTTTATGTTTTCGCACGAACCACCACCTTTACACAATCCCAGTTTCCATAACACTTATAAATCCGACAAGGCTTTTCCATATCGTGCCATTTAATATCTGCGAACTGCGAACGATATTTACCGTTGTCGGGATACTCTCTGCCAAGCTTCACGATGACGCCCAGTTCGCGTGTCGTTCTTACCGTCACCAAATCTCCAATATTAAAATCTATTTCAGCAATCACAATCTTTTACCTTCACCCGTCGATTCGTCAAAAGACAAATAGGGCACCTAACATAATCACCATTTTTATCAAGAAAGTTCCAATACCATTTCCACATCCTAGGTATTTTAAAAATTATTAATTGCCAAGGTCCGAGATACCAAAGAATACAACATAGTGGAAAACCAGAATGACGACCACACCTCCAAGTATATTTAAATTTGTTTTCCATCACGCCACCTTTATTAATCCAATCCCACTATGAATATCGGACGTGCCGTTGGACCACCGAACTTTTAAAGCACCTTGATCTGTAAATCCGAAGACAATACCCCTTCGCATTTTAAAGTATTCATTCTGAGTTTTTATTCGCACCAGGTTTCCAACTTTAAATTCTTTATGCACGTCTTTCACTTTTCCTTCGTCGTCGCAAATTTTTCTCGTTCCCTTCAAGGATAGGAAGCAATTCATTAACATCCACAATAGAAATGGTTCCATTATTTTGTTCAACCATCGCATCATCGCCAACCACATCCACAATTCTAACACGGCAGGGGCGATTATGCAAGCCCATACGCACTTTTGCTATTTCGTTTTTCTTAAACATTATCCCATCCTTCTGCAACAAACTTAAGATTATGATAACGGTGTGCGGTATTTTTCCCATTCTCCCACTCTACAAATATAGTTCCATATGCGCCGCGCTTGGCTTTTGAAGTTAAGCGTTCGCCCGCGAAACCATAAATATCACCATACAATCCCGGTGCAGGATTACTAAAGTCACCTCCTACAAATTCTACGACATTACCAACTTTAAATTTTACCGCTTGCAACGCTGCGTCTGCTTTCTTTTGTTTTTGCATTTTCAATCGCTTGTATATTTCATTAGCTTCTTTCAGATTCTTATTTTTCATTTCTCTTTGCCTTTGCTATTAATTTAAGTTTACTAGGTTGAGCCCAGAAGGTTCCATAATTATCTGCCCAACACACTTTTATCATATGGCCACCAGGACCGGGGCTTGGTACGTCTTCACCAATCCCCACCACGACACCGAGTTTTTTAGCGAACGAATCCCACGTAATGCGCTCCACAAGATCACCAATTTCTAATTTATAAACATCATTGTTGTAACTCATTTTTTGCCTCACTAACTAATTCCAGATTTTGTTCCAATAG
>Ga0098061_1001209_pt1 | contig 12519 bp, 26 predicted proteins | sample 22_taG_FD_92579 | JGI IMG/M metagenome (GOLD analysis project Ga0098061, IMG submission 92579) | Marine viral communities from the Subarctic Pacific Ocean - 22_ETSP_OMZ_AT15343 metaG | ecosystem: Environmental > Aquatic > Marine > Oceanic | place: Subarctic Pacific Ocean | collected 2015-01-20 | reverse complement strand
TAGTAATCAAGGGAAAACGGGTTATGGTGGTCGCTATAATAGTAGATACGATACTTGGTTGAAAGCCTTAGCAGGACAAAAAAAATATGAAAAGCTAAAATCAGATACTTTGAATACTGCTATTCCATCTCAAAAAAAGGTAATTACAGCAAGTGAAAAAGCATTAAAAGATTATAGAGTTGCTTTAAATGATAAAATAGCACAAGGACATACACCTGAAAGTGCATCTCAGTTTGCTTTAAATGAAATACAAGCACAAACAGAAGCTATAAACAATGCACAAACAGTTGCAGATGCACAGGCAAGTGCAATAGAAAGTAGTGGAAAAGAGAATTTAATTAAAATAGCAATAGTAGGAAGTGCTTTAATTATTGGGTTAGTTATTTTTCTAAGGTTCAGAAAAAAATGAGTTTATTAATTGATATAATTAAAAAAACTAAAGGCAAAACAATAGAAAAAGTTTGTGAAAATACGCAAAAACTAAGATATGCAAAATGTCGGACTTGCGAAAATTTACTAAGAACAGGAAATTGTAAACTATGTGGGTGTTTCGTAAAAGATAAAGCAAAATATAAAGGCGAACAATGTCCTATTAAAAAATGGTAATATGAAAAAAGATAAAAAAGGTTTAGGTGGAGTTTTATTAGGTGCTACTGTTGGAGGTTATGCAGGATATAAAATTGGTAGAGCAAAGCCACAAAAAAAAGGTTTTGAAACTGAAAAGAAAATTGCAGAAAAAGTAAGTAAAAAATTTAAAGAAAAGAAAAAACCTGCCAAATCTATGGCAAAAGGTGGTAGTATTACCGAAAGGAAAGAAGAATATTTTTCTGATTTAGGAGATAAATTGGATATAGATATTAATTATATGGTGCAAGATTGGGAAGATGTAAATTCCTTTGATGAATTAGAAGAAGCAATAAGCGAAAATCAAGGTTTTGATAGAGAGGTAATCTATTATGCTACTGCAATGGAATACTTGACAGAATATGATACTTCATTACAGGAGAGTTTAGGAATAGCATCAGATATGGGTTTTGAATGTGGTAATCTAAATAGTGAAACATTGGCTTCTCTTTTACAATCTCAAAATGTAAGAAATGATTTTTATGAAAATCAAGGAGAAATTGATGAATTTTTTGAACAATTAAAAGATGAAGATGAAGATTACGCTAAAGGTGGTGGTGTTAAAAAACCAAGACTTAAAAAAGGAGATAATATTTATATAGATGCAAATAAATGGCAAGATATGTATGGAAATACTTATCATATAGTCCAAGTTTATGTAAATGATGATTATTTAGGAGAAAGTGATTATACTTATGGCTATGGAGACCATTATGAACAAACTGCTAAAAAAATGATTTTTGATAAGTATGCACCCCCTTATGCCTATAAAGATGAATATTTAAGAAACCCTATATATATGCTTAAAGAAAAAGGTATAAATGTAAAGTCAAGAGGGGAATATGTAAATCGCAAAAAAGATATGAGAAGATTCGCTAAAGGAGGTAGTGTAGTAAATTTAGAGCCATCTAACCGAAAAAGTTTTTATGGCAAAGCCAAAGCTATCACAAAAGGAGGTAAAACATATTTACAGAGTTATGATACTATTGTAGCTGAATATAATCCTAAATCAAAGAAGATGAAGATATATGATTGGTATTCTCCAACAACTGCAAGGCATATAAACGCATTTCTTGATTATTTTGGTTATCCTAATATGTCAAAGGGGGAAATATTGGAAAATAAAAACAAGCATTTTGCAAAAGGTGGTAGTGTAGGAGGTTTTTTTGAGGGCGAATTAAGTTTTTTAAATTTTTAGAATGAAAAAGTTATTTATATACGGAACAATAGGATTAGGCATTACTGCATTAATAACCTACATAAATCAAGTTGGAAAATTAACTGATAAATTATACTATAAAGCAAGAGGTCTGAAAATAAAACAACTAAATGCAAGAGGTATAATAGTAGGGATAAAAATGTTAATTGAAAATAAAAGTGATTTAAAAATAAAAATTATAGGTTATAACTTTAACATATATGCTGATGGAAAATTCTTAACTAATGTAAAAACTTCTACAACCTTTAACATAAAACCATTTCAAACATCTGAAATAGAATTTGATGCAACTATAAACCCTGATACTATCGGAGGCATTACAAATGCACTAATCAATTCTCAAAAGATAAAAGATATTTCTCTCAAAACGGAGGGAACAATTACCATTAAAAAGTTTGGTATGCCTATTAGAGTTCCAATTTCTTATACTGAAACTATTGGCGACTATATGAAATAATTACTATATTTGTATAAATACACTTAAAAAATAAATTATGGTAAAAGATATAGTAGAAAAAACAATGAGAAAGGCAATTAATAATTTTGCCGAAAAAGAAGAAGTAGAAACCACATCTATAAACTTTTTTATACATACCAAAAATGAAGAATTAACACCACAATATTTTTATGCTATTGATGGTAAAGTTGTTCAAGAAAATGGAAAAACAAAAGAATTAAATTTTGTAAAAGATATTTTGGGAGTGAAATTTGATTTAACAGGCAAGAGCCTTATGTCAAGTCAATATCTCGCAAATTACTTTCAAATATTAAGCGAAGAAGAAAAAAAAGAAGCTAAAAATTTATATATTATGATTCGTTCTACGGATTTAGAAGTGAAAAAATTAGGAGTTTCTTTATTTAATAACAATATAAAAATCAAAGATTTAGAATTAGAAGAAATCTTTGGAGAATAAATTATGGCACTACCTTTAACATCAAAAGTATTTACTTATACTCTAACAAACGATTCAATAGCAATAACAAGTGCTGATACCTTAAAAGGATTATCTGTATATAATAGTTCAGAAACAGCAGGAACAATACTTGGCACAGCCATAGTAGATGGAAACGCCTCTGCAACTATATCAGTAGGACAAAATGAAACATACACAATTAATGTGCCGAGTGAGGCTGATATTTTAGACACACTTACTGTTACTGCCCCTGCTGATTGCACTTTATTAATTACTGCTACTAAATAAATGAAACAATTTGGACTTTATAGCACAGGAAAAATCCCTATTGGAGATTATGGAATAAGAAGCACAAGCACAGGAGGAGGTTTAAGCCCTGCTGCTTTTGTTACTGAGTGGACTGTTGGCGCAGGAGATACTATTATATTACCATCTTATGATACAAGTCCATTACCAACTTTAGATTATGATGTAGATTGGGGTGATAGTAGTTCAGATTCAAATGTTACAACAAGAGATAAAACTCATACTTACACAAGTGCAGGAACTTATCAAGTAGTAATAACAAATCAGTTTCATTCTCTTAATATGCAAAGAAGTAATGGTCTTGGATATACAAGTAATCAAGATAGATTAACTAATATGGTTCAATGGGGAACAGATACTACTTGGAGCTGTTTGAGGGCAATGTTTTATGATTGTGTAAATATGCAATATACCGCCACAGATTTCCCTGATATTTCTAATTTAGCGGAAAGTGGTAGTGCGAGAGATATGTTTCACGATTGCCAAAGTGTTGTTGATTTAGATTTAAGTAATTGGACTAATACAGATAATATAACAGGTCTTTATGCTACGTTTTGGGGTATGGATAGTTTAGAAACTTTAAACTTAACAAATTGGGATATAAGTAATTCTACTTCTGGCGGTAGTATGTGTTATCAATCTGGCAGTTCGGTAAATGGTTGTGATTTTATAATGCCTGACTTAGATTGGTCAAGTTCATCTAATATATCAAGTGCTTTACTTGGTTGTTATGTAAACAGTATAGATGTATCAGGATGGACTTTTGGGAAGAATATTGCTATAAATAATTTATTTCGCTCCACAAAAGAGGGTAGTAGTGGTTCATCATTTAGCGTTGACATATCAACTTGGAATAATACTGGGTATATTACTAATTTGGGTGATTTTTTTAGAGATTCAGATATAACATCTCTTGATGCAACAGGGATAGATACAAGTAATGCAACTTCTATGGCTCGTTTTGTATATAACTGTGATAAATTAACCCATATTACAGGATTAGATGAATTTGATGCTACTTCAATTACACTTGCTAATTCTATGTTTCAGGGTGCTGATATATTTGACTTTGGAGCTACGAAATCTAATTTTGGTTCTAATTGGGGAACTAATTTAGGCAGTTGCACAAACCTTTCAAGTTTCTTTTATCAGGTAGGTTCTACTACACCTTGCAGCACTATTGCAAATGTTTCAGATTGGGACACCTCTGCTGTTACAACTTTCAATAATTTTATGAATGGGTATAAATGGACAGGTGGAGGAAATCCAGATGTTTCAGGGTTTGATGTTAGTAATGTAACTACTTTTCAAAGTGCCTTTAGAAGTAGTAGTGTTTCATTATTAGATACTTCTAGTTGGTCAATTACATCTAATTGCACAACAATGGGAAATTTTCTACAAAGCGCACAGTATAGTGGAGGTTTAGATTTTAGTAATTGTGATTTTTCCGCAGTAACTTCCTTTTCACACTTTGGTTATTATCAAGAAATAACAGAGTTTACATTAGACCCCACTATCGTTAGTTTTGCAGCAGTAAATAATATGTCCAATTTTATTCAATTTAATCCAGGACAATATACACCACTATCAACCGCAGATTATGATGTATTATTACAAAGTTTATCAGCAACAGCAGTAAATACAGGGGTTTCTTTAATAGTAAAAGATGCAGAATATACAATAAGCACAACACAGGCTTCCAGAGATGCTTTAACTGATTCAGTGCCAACAGGGTTAGGATGGACTATAACAGATGGAGGTGGAATATAAAAATTATGGGGTATATAGATAAAACACAAGAAAAAAGATGGTATTGCATTAAAGATGAAACTTCAAATATTCACTTATTTGGCAATGTAGATTTAGGAAATATATTAACCACAGGCGAACCAATTTTATTGGTATATTTAACAGAAGATGAATTAGAGATATATGTTGATAGTGAGTTAGGTGCTAATTATTACAAAGATGCAGTAGAAAGTGGAAATGATATATTTATGGGTATTAGTCAAAAATATCCAAATCCACAAAGAGTATTATGATAGGAAATTATGGAATATATAAATCAGGAGGTGGAGGAGGTTCTTCGGAATTATTAGTAAACGAAACTCTTTATGTAGATGGGGTAAATGGAGATAATGATACTGCCATTGTTGGAGATATGGCAAAGCCTTTTGCTACAATAACAAGTGCCAAAACAAGTGCAAGTGTTGGAGATATTATCCACATTAGACCTGCCACTTATGAAGAAGATGATATAACAAAAGATGGTGTGGCTATGTATTTTGATTTTGGTGCAATAGTTCACCCAACAGATGCACAACAACAAGATAGTTTAAAGTCTATAATTGATGTTTCGGCATACACATATAAATTAGTAATATTAGGATATGGAGAGTTTATAAGTGATTATAGTGGCACAAGTGCTATTTCTTGTATAAATGTTTCAACAGATGAAGCATATCTTGAATTTTACAGATGCACTTTTACGAATGGTAATGGGTCAGGGTCAGCAAAATCTACTGTAATTCTAATAAATACAGGCACAAATAAACAACTTATAGAATGTAAAGGAGATGTTTATAAAACAGACACAACAGGAGGAATTGGTTGGAGCGCATTAAGTGTTTCTTATGGAAACATTCAATTTATGGGGAATGTATATAATTTAACATCAGGTTCGGCAGGAATTGGAGTAGATGTGGCACACGATAGTGCAGATTTTAAAGGTATAGGGAATATTTATGTAAGTGGAGATGTTGCAACTTCTTATGGATTATATACTAATAATAGAGGTTCATTAACTTGGTTGGGTAATATAGAAGTAGGCACAGAAGCTAACGCTTATGCTTTTTATACAAGTAGTAGTTATACAGGAACTTCATCTATTCAAGGGGCTATTAAAGGTGCTATATATTTAGGTTATACTGATATCGCACAAGGTTCATTTATTAGTGGAACGCAAAAAGTTACTGCAAGTCCTAGCGGTTATGCTATAACACAAGGTGGCACATCTGAGAGTGTTATAAACCTAAATATTGTTAGTAATAGACCTATATTTGATATAAGTGCAGGTTTATTGTTATTTCAAGGTATTGCACAAATCGGTAGCGATAGTCAAAAATTCATTAATTGCACAGGTGGAAAATTCGTATTTAATGGGGCAATAGCTGATTATAATAAACGACTTAGTAATAGCACGATTACAGGTGGCGAAGTTGTAATACAAAGTGATTTTGAAAGTTGGGGAAGCAGTTATCCAAATGATGAATATGTTTTTTATGTTGATGGTGGAACGCTACGAGTTGAGGGGTGTAAAATTGAAAATCATCAGAATACAACAGGTAGTGGCGTTATTGAGTATGTTAGTGGTAATTTAATTCTTAATGGGGCAACATTAGTTTCTGAAAGTGTTGATGTAACAACTTATAGTATTAAAGTTGCAAGTGCATTAGATTATATAGGATATAATGATAGTTTTGCTAATATGTCAGTTGGGGGTGGTGGAAGTTTAACTAATTTAATAACAGGGGGGGGTGTCATTGTCGTAGATACTGATGTGGAATGATAGATTTTATTTTGGAATTGCAGATTATTTTATTAACTTTGTTAATATGGAGATGTTGGAAGAATGGTAATATAAAATAAGAGTTATGGATTTAATATTTACTTTAAAAGATTTAATATACTTATTTATACTTTTTGCCACAATTTTAGGCAGTTGGTTTAAATTGAAAAGTCATAATGATAAGCAGGATATGGAGATGAAAAATATTAGAGAAAAATTAAAGCATTTATATCAAGATAATAAAGAACAACATAGTTCTTATGAGGAAGATATTACAGATATAAAAGAAGATATACATAAATTACAAACTGATTTTAAAGTAATGCACACAAAATTAGATGCCTTATTAACTAATCAGAATGAGGTATTAAGTTTTTTAAAAAATAAATAAAATAAAAAAGATGGAAAATATATATAAATGGTTCGGAGGAAGAAAAACAACATTTGCAATTCTATTATTAATTGCAGTAACAACATTCTTATTTTTAGATAAGGCTACATTCGGTAATTGGTCTGAATTTGTAATTTGGATATTTGGGGTTTATGCTCTTGGAAACGGAGTAGAACATATAGGCAAAGGCTTAAAGAAATGAATAAATACCTCTTTCTCTTAGATGCAGGACACGGAGGTATGCTAAATGGCGTTCCTCAAACTAAAGGAAAAAGAAGTCCGTTATGGGAAGATGGCACTCAATATTTTGAGGGTGTTGGAAATAGAGTATTGGTTCAAAAAATTAAACAAAAATGTCAAGAAGCAGGGATTGATGTAATGGATATAGTAAGCAGCCAAAGAGATATACCTCTCTATGAAAGAGTAGAGAGGGCAAATGCTTTACAGTATGTAAGACCTTGTATTTATATTAGCATACATTCAGATGCTTTTAGTAAAGAATCAGCAAATGGATATTCGGTTTATACTTCTAAAGGCAATACAAAAAGTGATAAAATAGCAACTATCTTTCTTGCCAATATGATGGCTTCTTTTCCTAATCATAAACTTAGAAAAGATACCTCTGATGGAGATTTAGATAAGGAAGCAAATTTTTATGTATTAAAATATACAAAATGTCCTGCCATACTCATAGAAAATTTCTTTATGACTAATAGAGAAGAATGTAAATTATTAATGTCAGAAAGTGGGCAGGAAAGAATAGCTACAAGTCATTTTAAAAGTATTTTGGAAATAGACAGAGATTTAAAAAATGAATTTTGAAAGAAGTATATTGTATTACACAGAAAGGGGAAACTATGGAATTAAAATCTAACAATGAAGATGTAGAAATTCGGCATACAGAATATTCTCCTGAATTTATAAGTTTAGAGAATTTTTTTAAACTAAATATACCTTTGAGATATGATGAAGAATTATTATTAATTTCTTATTTACAATCAAATAAATATAGTGTAGTAAAGATAAATTCTCCTTATATTTTTAGCAAAAATTAAAAAGTGAAAATACAAGTAATTATATTATTGGCATTAGTGTTAATTAGTATAGTGATTATTTTAAATAGAGATAGTTATATTGATTCTATAATAGAAGAAAAAGAAAAATACGAATTAGAGATAGAAAATAGTAGATTAAAACAGGAGAAACTATTAGAAGAAATAAAAATATTAAAAGAGAATTTTCAAATTTTAGCTGATAAACGAGATACCATAAACAATCAAATAGTAATAAAAGAAATAGAACGAATAGAGATAATAAAATATGTGGATAGCCAAATTAAAAATATTAACGATATTAGTATTGATAGCACAATCTTATTTCTCACAAATAGGCTATCCCCAACTAACCTTAATTGATAAAGATACTTTAGTTTTATTTACTCCATTTCAGGCAAAGGAAATAAGCAAAACATTTTTAGAATTAGACAAACAGACATTGATAAACAAATCTTTAAATGAAGAAATAAGTTTATGGAAACAAAAAGATAGTGTCGCTGATTTACAAATAAAAAATCTTTTAAATCAAATGATTAGTAATACTCAACTTTTATTAGAAAAAGAAAATCAATTTGAAATTTGTGATGAAGCCTATATTGAAAGTTCAGATAAATTGATTAAATTTGCCAAACACAGAAAATTTATATTTTTTGGAGGCATTGGAATTGGTGCAACATTTATGTATTTAATAGTAAAATAATGAAAAAAGAACATTGGATAATATTAAGTGGATTAGTAATAGGTGGATTAATCTATTTTAATAGAAAAAAACCTAAAGTGCAGATAGCAGAATTTCCGATAAATATTAATTCAGGGAATGGATATAAAGTAAAAGTATTACAAACCTATTTAAACACAAGTTGTAAAGCAAATTTAGAAGTAAATGGGATATTTGATAAAAGGGTAGAGGAAATATCTGTAAAATGTATAGGCACTCCAAATACTCCTTACATAGATGAAAAAGCATATAATAGAATATTCAGAGATTTAAAAACTGCAAATTTATTGCCTAAAAGATAAAAAGCATTATATTTGTAATATATATTAACAGAAAAAATAAAGATATATGAAATACGGAAACTATATAATAGGGGGATTGCTTGTAGCGACTGCCTATGTTTTATGGAAAAAATCTAAAGAAACACATTCTAACGCTTGTGGTAGTTGTAATGGGTAAGTTTGTAGGTATAGCATTAGTAGGATTAGGTGTATATTTAACTATTCAAGCACCTAAAAAAAATAAGTATGTTCCTTTTTTGAGTAAAGTTTTATAATTCATCAATCGGCACAATTCTTAATTCAGATTCCTTAATAGGAGTAGGCACATCTTTGAGTATATAATAAATTTGTGTTTTTATTCCACTAACTTCTATTGTCTTATTATCTCTAACTTTTTTAAAGCACTCATTCGCTTTTTTACCATAATTAGAGGATTTTCTTTGGTCGGACATAATCAGAGCCATAAAAGAAAACCAACCTCCTTTTAATTTTTCTGCTTTTGCTTCAATACTTCCCCACTTATAAGAGTTAAAAATATCAATTCTGACACTACTAATTTTATGTTGTGAAACTATATCGGCATTACCTTTTTTACCTAAAGTAGAATTATCTCTTTCCCAATATACCCATTCATTAGGACTAAATTTTGTTTCTATTTTTTCCATATCATAAATAATATAAATAAATCTATCAAGGCTATTATTAAAGCTATTATACTAATCTTGTATGCTTTCTTTGACTTCTGACTGCTTTTCATTTTCAACAGGTTTAACTTTTAAATCTAATAATTTTTTAAATATCTCTCTGTTCAATCTTGCATCATTCAAGGCATTATTCTCTCCATAAGTAAGGAGTTCATCATAATTAGGCAAAAAGTCTTTTTTACTTTCCATAGGATTAATACCATACAATTTGATAGCAGTAGTCAAATCAAAAGGATAGCGAAAAACATTTTTAGGCAAATAACCAAACCCTCCAAATAAATCAACAAATAAAAACCACGCATAAGGAGTTTGCACCCATATTTCTACATCATCAAACTTATTCAAATACTCGGTTAAAGTTTGTTTAACTAAATCAATATTTCCTTTAACTCTGATAGTATTAGATTCAGGATTATAGTCTTGGTAAAAATCATATTCGCCAATAATTAATTTGCTCAAAACTTCCTTATTTAAAAAAGGTGTTATTTGGTGTTCATCAAAATCTATTAATTCTGCATAATATTCTTTATCATCTTCACTTACTAAGGCAATAGATATTAAAGTAGTCAATTTATGCAAACCTGTAAATTCTGTATCTAAAAATATTTTTTTCATATTTTATAAATTTTCATATTTAGTTATTTTATTTTCAATCAATTTTCTATTAATATAGGCAACAAAAGTTCTATCATCAGTATAAGCTAAAAATAATTCTTTTAATTCCTTTAATACACATTTTCTTGCATATTCTTTTATATCTGTTTCTGTCGTTTTTACATTCCCCCTTACTTCAAAGGTTTCATTATACAAGTCATTCATCTAAAATCAGTTTACTTTTATATATCAATTTCTCTTGGTCGCTTAAATCTTTATAGGTAACTTTTATAGGAGTTCTACAATAATCATCTTCATTCTGATAATAAGGTTCATTTTTACTGCCTAAACAAAAGGAATCAATTTTTAATTCAGCTATTATCATTGAAATTGTTGGAGTAGATAATTTGAATTTTCTTGCAATTTCATCTTTTCTTTTGCCTTTACTATACAAATCTACTACTTCATACATTATTTGCCCATAATATTGTTGTATGTAATCTTTAATACTCATTGATAAATTTTATAGCGAATTTATATAGTGCTTTTATATTTAACTTCATTACTCCATACTTATAATGTTCCTGCCAATAGTCATAATTATCATATTTTTTAGTTCGGATTATTTTGAGTAAAACAGGTTGTAAAAAATCTAAACTTGAATGATAAGGTTGTAATCTATGATTATTATGATAACCCATAAAATTTTCAATTTGCCTTTGTTCTATAAATTGTTTATTAATCATAATACCACCCTTATTTTCATACCATTAGGAGAAAGTAGATAGACATAATACTTTTCGTTAGTCTGCGTTACAGAGTGAATACCATATATCATTCCATTGACTTTTAACTCTTGGCATAAACTTAAATCAACATTTTTTAAGGCACTTATTAACTCTTTCATACTCCCTCTGTATTATCAGCATCAGAGCAATCCTTAGAACAATATCTGCCCTCAGACATTTCTTCCCCACAATATCCACATCTAAAATATTCATCTATTTCATAATCACTCTGATATATATAATCTTCTTGTGTTACTGTTTGATTATAGCTTATACATTCTTCTTTAACAAAGTAGTCTGCATCTGCCATACTATCAAAATATTCAGTATCTCCTGTGTGGGTATAATAAACTCTAATCATTTTTAGGTTTTCTAAGTCTTGCTATCATCTTCTCAACTTTTTGGGGAGTTAGCAAAGTATATAACTCTATTGCCTTAGACATTTGAAAGTCAAGTGTCTTGCCTGTTTTGAGCCTATTTTTATGTAGAATTTCGTGTTGCTCATCTTCCATATTTACTTTTGTGTTTTTCATATTTATTTAATATTAGTAAAGACATTCGTAACATCTTTCGGTTTATTCTCTTAATTTTCATTAATCTTTTTTGGTCTGCTAATATAATATTATTTGCCTAACTAACAAAATTATTACAAACTATTTACAAATAATTTATCCTTTTCTTTGTTTTAATTTATATATTCTGAAAGGTATTACTTCCGTATCATTACATATATCGCAACATCTAAATTTATTACTTTCCAGAGGTGCAGGATTATGCCCAAATCCTTTAAAATATGTATTGCACAAAATACATTTTGTTGTTTGTGTCGCTTTTTCTTTCAAGTCGTATATTTCTATATGAGCAGGAGTTCTTAATGCCTCTTTTTCTTTTTCTGTTAAATTTTTCATTTTGTTTTAATTTATTTTTATATAGTGTCCTATTTCTACTAATCTATGAAATTCCTCCATTCCACAACAACTATCAAATTTGCGTGAGAATCTTTTTTGATTTGCGTGTCCTATATAATAGCTTGGTAGCATTAAAGCAAAGTCATTCTCTAATTTAGTTATAGTAATAAATTGACTTTCAGGACTTCCTACCCAATTCCCTTTAGCGTTCATTTTAAATGTATCTCCTTTTTTATATTTATATTTTGCTTTCATTCTGTTGGCTTAAATATCTTCTATTGAATTTAATGTGCTTAAACATTCAAGAATATTATAATGAAATTCAGGTATTTGATTATCTAAATCATCAGTAGCATTTTCAAACTCTTGTCCTCTTTCTCCCTCTTGCCATTTCTCACTTTTTTCTTCATAAAATTCTTTTCTAAAATTTATCATTTCTTTCATTTCTT